>Ga0307479_10000142_pt1 | contig 66892 bp, 56 predicted proteins | sample atmos_gasesECM4C_FD_203743 | JGI IMG/M metagenome (GOLD analysis project Ga0307479, IMG submission 203743) | Hardwood forest soil microbial communities from Morgan-Monroe State Forest, Indiana, United States - atmos_gasesECM4C_515 | ecosystem: Environmental > Terrestrial > Soil > Temperate... | reverse complement strand
AGCAGGCGATCGCAAAAGATCCCACTTACGCGCTTGCTTATTCCGGCTTGGCCGATTGCTACAGCTCGCTCGCAGACTTTGGTGTTATTCCCGCGAAGGAGGGTTATCTGAAAGCCAAGGATGCCGCGCTGAAGGCCGTGGAGCTAGATGACACCCTCGCCGAAGCTCACGGTTCGCTGGCGTTAATCAAGTCAAGCTATGACTGGGATTGGTCCGGCGCCGACAATGAGATTCGACGAGCCATCGAACTCAATCCAGGCTATGCGGACGCCCGTCGATTGCATGCCGAAATTCTGTGGCAGACCGGACGGCTGAACGAGGCCATCGCCGAGACCAGGAGAAACTTGGAACTTGATCCAATCTCCCTCGGTAATAACGTCGATTTGAGCGTCGAGTATTTCCTGGCGCGGCAGTATGACCAGGTCATATTGCAAGAGCAAAAGGTACTGGAGTTGGATCCAAACTACGTTGAGGCCTACTACTTCCGGGGCATCGCTTATCTCAAGAAATCCATGCTCGAGGAAGGTATGGCGGAGTTGGAAAAGGGGCTCGCGATCACCCCAGACAGCGAAGAGGCACTAACCGGGATCGGATACGGGTACGCCGTCACGGGTAGAAGGGCAGAGGCGCATAGGGTGCTGGATAAATTGAACCAGCTCTCTAAGCAGAAATACGTTTCACCGATCTGGAGAGTCAAAATCTATGCGGGCCTCGTGGAGAAAGACAAAGCCTTCGAGTGGCTGGAAAAAGCTTATGAGGACCACTCCATAGTAAGCGTCGGGTATATCAAAACGAACCCCATGTTCGATCAGCTGCGCTCGGACCCGCGGTTCGCCGATTTTCTCCGCCGGACAAATCTGCAACCCTAATCGACGGACTAGCCCACACGATTCGAACCCCGAACAAGCCCCGGCGACGGCGGGTACATTCCTCCCGCATCATGGGCCACCCGGAAGTTATGCCTCGGAACACACTTTCAACGACGCGGGCCAGAAGTCGGCTTCGAGGAAAATGACGTGCCTCCGGCGGGGAATCAGGGGAAAGGCCGCAGTCATACCACACTCAGGCGGGTTGGCGTTCTTAGCGTCCTTCGCGACTTCCTTTGCGACCTTTGCGGTTCAAAGCTGTTGACTGCAAAGCACGCAAAGAAGGGCCGCAAAGGCCGCAAAGAAGAACAGGGAGCCAATCGGAAGCTGCACCCTGCTAGACTTGAGTCGCTTTGATAATCGCGCAAGGCCATGACGCGCCTGGCGGCGCGTTGCGAGTAAGCCGGGCTATGCGCTCTGAGACGATTTATTGGATGGCGCTGCCAACCTGCGAGAACACATTGTTGGCGTTCGAACCGATGAGCCGGATCGTACCCACTACGATCACAAGAATCACAGCCAGCATCACGGCGTATTCCGCGATATCCTGACCACTCTCATCTTTGCAAAGATTTTGCCACACGTTTTGTAGAATTCTTGCCACGGGCTCCGTCTCCTTTATCGATCGTCTTTCCTGTCGATCTCCTACTTCACCAGGGAAATACAGAGTAACTTGAACGCGTTTGACCGGATCAGTTTCTGTCCCGAGGCTGGTCTTAATTGAAATGATAGGAGCCTCGAAGCGACGCGCCAATGGCCCAAAAGTGCCATCCCGGCCACTTCAGGGAAAGACCCCTAACTTGTTGTCAGATAATGCTTTTCAAGGGCAAGGACTGGTTTACGGCAAACAGGGCCAGCTCCAGCCGAGTCGATACCCCCAGCTTATCGAAGATGTTGCTGAGATGGTGTTTGACCGTGTCTTCGCTGATCTTGAAGTACTCGGCAATCTCCTTATTCGAATATCCGGCAACCACTGCGGACACAATTTCCAACTCTCGCGGGGTCAGGCCGAATTTCCTCTGCCGGGCTTCGTCGCTGGACGACTGCACCAGCGTCCTCAAATATTGCACCAGGTTCGAAACGCTTTCCCGTCCCACCCAGTACTCCCCCGCCATCACGACCTGGATCGCTTTGAGCAGGAGTTGAGTAGCAGAATCCTTCAGCACCACGCCACGAGCACCCAACTGCAGGGCTTCCACAATCTGGCTCTTCTCCGCCGCGGCCGTCAGCAGAATCACCCGCACCGGGGTTGAATTCGTTCCCGAGCTCAAATCACGCAGAGCCTCCAGACCCGGGTGCTTGGGCATGGAAAGATCCAGCAGCAGAATGTCAGGCTTCAACTGCCGCGCCATCTTCACCGCTTCGGCGCCATCGGAGGCCTCACCCAATACTTTCAGGTTCGGTTCCGCCTCCAGCAAGCGGCGCAGGCCATCGCGGAAGATCGGATGGTCATCGGCAATCACTATGCGAACGAGCTGTGACTTCTTATAATTCATCAGAGACTTCTCCACCTCTCGGAACCTTGACTTCCAGGCGTGTTCCCGTACCGGGATTCGATTCTACCGTGAGTGTGCCCGCAATCAAACGCACCCGTTCTTTAATAATCATCGGACCCTTGCCCATCTGATCGAGTTCGTCATGCGACAGGCGGCCCGAAAACGAGAAGCCTTTACCGTCATCCTCCATCGTAAGGCTCCACTGGGTGGGATTTGAGCCTAGACGCACCAAGGCATGGCGCGCGCGGCTATGCTTGCGCACATTCACCAAACCCTCCTGCACAATCCGCAACAGTTCCCGGCAAACTTTGTCGGGCATCTCGAGCTTCTCAATGTCGGTGACAAATCGCGCGGAAATTCCCGTCTCTCTTTCAAATCGCTCCACCGTATCCGTCACCACGGTCAGGAATTTTCGCGAGTCCACGTCGATGGACTTCATCTGTTGCATCAGCTCTCGCAGCTTCAGCACTTCCTCGCGCAAAAGACCCTGGATCCGAACCAGTTCGCCGCTCACCACTTGAGGCGAGGTGTCGGCCTGGCGCCGGAGCACATCCACCTGCATCTCGACCGCAATCAGCGACTGGACCGCGCCATCATGCAACTCCCGGGCGAAGCGGGCGCGCTCAGCCGCGCCCGCCCTGCGGCGCAGGCGGTGCAGCAGATAAACGTTGTAAACCGCGGGACCCACCTGGGCCAGCACGTCGAGCAGGAAGCGCAGCTCTTCCTGCGTCTCTCCGCGCCAAGACGGTTCGAACACGAACACTCGTCCCCGCCATTCACTTCCGAACCCGAAAGAAACGGTGATCACAGAATGGAAGGGCTGCTGCTGTTGCAGTTGGACCAGCGGTTCGGTAGAGGGGGAAGGGAGCGGGTTTCCTTCAGCATCCAGTGCGACTGCCGAGTACCGTCCCGCTTCAGTGGTGGCGTAACAAACTTCGCCGGGAAAATCTCCCAGATAGATTTTCGCTTCTCGAGGGCGCGAATCCAGCCACTTGAAGTCGGAAGGCTTCCCATTGTCGTTGCGCAGTTCGCCCAGGAAACTTCTGCGGCTGTGAATCTCCTGCGCGGCGACCACCATCCTGGTCGCGCCGTACATGGTGACCACTTCCCCGCTGATCTGCTGCAGCGTTCCCGTCAAGCCTGATTCCACTCGCACCTTCGACAGCATGCGATTCACGCCAGCTTTTTCCGCGCGCAAGTGTTTCTGCTGCTCCGCCAGATATCCCAGGAGCAATCCCATGACCAGCAAATAAACCGACAGCATGAAGAGCCGGTTGGGTTCGAATTCCGTGGTGTTCATCTGCAGGCCGGAGAAAAAACGCCAGTGTAAGGGTCCTCCGCGAGTTGCCCACACATGGAAGAGCACGAAGCTCTCGGTCCACAGCAAAACAACTTCTGCCGCTGCCGTGCTCAACGTTTCCCACAAGCCCCACCGGTAAGCGGCCGCAGTGAGCACGAAAACAAAAAACAGGATAAACGGGCTGCGCGGACCATCTCCAAAAACCGAAATGAATGCCGGCCACACAATGTCGGCAGCGTGCACCAGAACACGAAAACGCGCCGTGGATGCTTTCCGGCGGCGCAACAGCATCAACACCAGGATGCTGTTCCCCATATAGAATCCCAGCAGCCCATAGGCTGCCGGGGAATTACCCAGTTGCGTGGGGTCCATGCGAATGGCCACTAAGGCTGAAACCGCCAGAAACACGCGGGCGCTCGCCAGCCAGCGTTCCGTGCGACGGACTTCGCTGGGGTCCGCGGGGGCCGGTGGTCGACCCAGAAAACGGTGGTTCGTATCAGTACGCAATCGACTCGCTTCTTGCCGGAGTGACGCCCCTGGGTTCAAAAGGAATTGTCTCGCATACTATTGATAATAAAGATAAGGATCAAGTAAAACTTTGCGGATGCCGGCTTCACGGACCTTTGCGACCTTTTCCCATGACTTTAGCACCCGGCACGGCGCGCAGGTTACTACCGTAACCCAGGCTCTTCCCAATCCCAGTTTAGACTGACTATCGAGGAGCGTCTTCTTGCGCGCATATTCCAAAGTCTGGACTGCGGTGGTCTCCGTCTGCATGGCGGCCCTGATCCTGGGCGCGCTTATCCTCCCCAGAACGTTTGCGCTCACAGCTCTTAGCGATTGGATTCAGTGTATCCTCCTGCTCTCTGGAACTCTCGCTCTTATACCCAACGCGGTGCGTTCGCGCGGGCGCTTGCGCGCATTCTGGGCGCTCCTGGCCACCGGCATGGCTTTCTGGTTTTCCTACCAGGTAATGTGGACTTATTTTGAAGTCTGGCTGCGGCAAGATGTCCCAGACTTGTGCGCCGGCGACATTATACTTTTTCTCCATATCGTCCCGTTTATGGCGGCCATGGCGCTGCGCCCGCATGCGCCGCAAGACGAATATTCCGCCCGCCTGCGTCACCTCGATTTTGCCTTGATGATGGTTTGGTGGATGTACCTCTACGTCTTCGCCGTCATGTCATGGCAGTACGTGGTAGCCAATATTCCTGCTTATAACGACAATCTCAATTTGCTGTACCTCATCGAGAAAATCGCATACCTCAGTACCTTATTGACGGCCTGGCTAAACAGCAAGGGTGCCTGGAAAGTCTTATACGCCAGTCTCTTTGGCGCAAGTTTGACCTACTCCGCTAGTTCCTATCTCGCCAACTGGGCCATCAGCAGTCACGTTTACTACAGTGGGAGCTTGTACGATATTCCGCTCGTGGCCTCGATGATGTGGATCACGTTGATCGGCTTGTGGGCGCGTGGCGACGAGTCTCGGTCCGGCACTCGAGCCAGCGCCACCTCACACGGCGTCTGGCTGGCTCGAGTGGGCATGATTACGGTGTTCTCTCTCCCGCTGTTTGTCGCCTGGGCTCTTCTGGATCCCGCAATTCCGCCGCGCATCCGTTCGTTCCGGCTGGCGCTTACGCTGGGAGCCGCATTCTTAATGGGCATTATGGTTTTTGTGCGCCAGCGTCTGCTCGATCGCGAATTATTCCGCTTGCTTACTCAATCGCGAGAGTCCATCGCCAATCTGAAGCGGTTGCAAGCCCAGATCACCGAGTCGGAGAAACTCGCGTCAATCGGTCAACTGGTGGGCGGCGCGGCCCATGAACTGAACAATCCCATCACCGCCATGCTGGGTTATTCGGATCTCTTGCTGAGCACATCTCTCAATCCGGACCAGCAGGATCTGGCGGGACGAATCGGACAGCATGTTCGGCGTACCCGGTCGCTGGTCGCCAGCCTGCTCAGTTTCGCCAAACAGAGTCCGGCCACCATGGCCCCCGTGGATCTGAAAGCCCTGCTGCGCACCGCAGTCAAGCTGTCGGAACCCGTCTGGCAGTCTTTAAGAATCGACGTGCGTGCTGACCTGCAGACCCAGTTGCCTCTGGTCATGGGAGACTCCAACCAACTGCTGCAGGTATGCGTGCAGATTCTCAACAATGCGCTGGACGCCGCTGACCAGAGCGGCGCTCGGTCGCTATCCCTCACGGCCAGCCACCAAGATGGCGTGGCTATCATTCACATTTTCACCCGGGATCTGGAAGCCATCACGGGTGGGTCGACAGCCCCAGATGAAACGTCAGCAGATGACAGCACCAGTTCTGGAATTGTTCAACCGCTCTCCGGCATGGGTCTGAGCGCGTGTCAGGGAATCCTGCAGCAACATCACGGAGAGATTTCATGGCACTACAGCCGAAGCACCGGCATTACAATCCGCGTCGAACTGCCAGTCATGCCTATGGCGCGGGGGAAATCCCCGGCAAATGCGCATCCGGCGACGTGGCAACCTCAACCGTCCGCTTAAGCTGGCCGCAAGCCGCGTAAATGTCGCGTCCTCGCGGACGCCTTACAAACGCCGGAATGCCCGCATCCCGCAAAACTTTTTGAAACGCCACTACGCGCTCAGGACTGGGAGTCGTAAAGTCAATCCCCGGACCCGGATTCAGCGCGATCAGATTCACCTTGCAGCGCAAGCCGCGCAGCAACTCGGCGACTTCCCTCGCATTCTCAGGCTCATCGTTAACGCCACCAAGCAGCACGTATTCGAAGGTGATCCACTCCCGCGTGCGCAGCGGAAAATCTCGCGCGGCTCCGATCAGCATTTCCAGATTCCATTTCTTATTCAGCGGCATTAATTGAGTGCGCAGAGCGTCGTTCGATGCATTCAAGGAAATCGCCAGCTTGGGCCGGATCGTTTCGCTGCCAAAATCATGGATACGGGGCACAATCCCGGCGGTTGACACCGTCATGCGCCGCTCCGCAATGCCCACGCCCTCGACCAGCAGCCGCGCCGCTTTGATGAAGTTCTCGTAATTCAGGAACGGCTCGCCCATGCCCATGAAAACCAGATTGATGCGATCCTCGGGCGGCGAAACTTGCTGATCTTTAAGCACCGCGCAAACCTGTGCCACAATCTCGCCCGCAGTCAGATTGCGCTTCACTCCCAGCAACGCCGTCAGGCAAAACTGGCAATCCACCGCGCAACCCACCTGGCTGGAGATGCAAATCGTTGACCGGCCGGTGTAAGGTCGGCCCGTCGAAGTCGGGCTCGGACTTTGGGTGGCGCAGCGCTTCAGCGCTGCGATTGACTCACTTGTCTGGAATTGGTCTTCAGCCCCTGTAGTTAAGCCGGAACCCTCGGCTTCTACGCCAGCGTCCGATCCATCCCCCGCCTCCCCGCCGTCCCCCTCGGGCATCCAAACCGTCTCAACACTCTGCCCATCGGCGAAGCCGATCAGATACCGCACTGTCCCATCCACCGATACAAACTTGTTCTCAATCCGCGCAGCCCCTACCGCAACACCCCTCTGCACCAGCCGCTCACGGAACTCCCCTGGCAGCGTGGTAATCTCCTCCAGTGTTTCCACACGCTGCCTGTAGACCGCGTCCATGATCTGCTTGGCTCGATAGTTGGGTTGGCCGGCCACGCTTACCATGGCGGCGAACTCCTTGAGGTCCATGCCGAGGAGCGAAATTGGCGCCGCCTCACTCATACTCTTAATAGTTACCGATCCTTTGTATCTTGCTGATTCTAAATAGCTAACATCATTGGCACTGAGCTTGACGTGCAGTCCCCGATAATATGTAAGAATGGTAGCTTACGTCCTCCGGCCAGGTGGCGCATCAAATCTAGAGTAATACATCCGAAGAACGTAAATCGTAGCAATCGCCGAATCATCCATCATGGTAAAAGAAGTCCGCAATATTCGCCGCCAGGTGTTGCCCCACGGCCTGACCGTCATCACCGAGCAGATGGAGCACATCCGTTCGGCCTCCATCGGCATTTGGCTCGAAACCGGTTCCCGCGATGAGACGCCGCAATCGAACGGTATCTCCCACTTCATAGAGCACATGGTCTTCAAAGGCACCAAGCACCGCACCGCCGAGGAGATCGCCCGCCAGGTCGATTCGATCGGTGGCAACATGGACGCTTTCACCTCCAAGGAGTGCATCTGCTTCAACGTCAAGGTGCTCGACGAACATGTTCCGGTTGCGCTTGAGATTTTGACCGATCTGGTTTTGCACCCCACATTCACCGCCGAAGACATTGCCCGCGAGCGCGGCGTGATCCTCGAAGAGATCAAAATGGACGAAGATAATCCCGACTACCTCGTCCACGAAATCTTCACCCAGAATTTCTGGAAAGATCATCCGCTCGGCAAACCGATTCTGGGCACGAAAGAAACAGTCAAGAAATTCGAGCGCGAAGCCGTGCTTGAAACCTACAACCACCGCTTCGCTCCCGGCAACATTATCGTAGCCGCGGCCGGGCATCTCGACCATGACCAGTTCGTCGATCTGGTCGTGAAGCACTTCGAACACTTGAAGCCCGCCAAAAACGGCTTCCATTCCGCCGAGCCCAAGATCGTCCCGCGGATCGTATTGCGCAACAAGAAAGCTCTCGAGCAGGTGCAACTCTGCATCGGGGTCCCGGCCTATCCCATCGCTCATGAGAAGCGTCACGCCGGGTACATACTCAACACGCTGCTCGGCGGAGGCATGAGTTCGCGCCTTTTTCAGAATATCCGCGAGCGCCAGGGCCTGGCCTACTCCATCTACAGCGACCTCAATCCCTACCGCGACACCGGATGCATGGCCGTCTACGCCGGAACCTCGCTGGCATCGGCGGCAAAGGTAGTCCGCTCGGTGGTCAACGAATTTCGCGATCTGAAAAACAAGCCGGTGCCGGAAGAAGAGCTTCGCCGCTCCAAAGACCAGCTCAAAGGGAGCCTGATGCTTTCGCTGGAATCGAGCACCGCGCGCATGTCAAACCTGGCCCGCCAGGAAATGTATTTCGACCACTTCCAGGATTTGGACGAACTCATCGAGAAGATTGAAGCCGTTACTGCCGAAGATTTGCAGAGCCTCGCCCAGGAATTCTTCAAGACAGAATCGATTGCCGTGACCGCTCTGGGCAATCTGAGTGGTCTGAAGATCTCACGCGACCAACTGGCCTGCTGAAAATGTGAAATAAGGTTTTGCGCTACGGAGTGACGCCCGTGTTCCCCTGCGGTACAGGCTGATCCCCCTGTAACTTTCTGGCCTCCCACACATCCCATCTGAGCCAGCAGGTGCAGCCTGCCGGACAACCTAACTCAGATTTCCTCCAAGGAGAAAACTATGAAGAAGACTTTCGGCAGTTTCGCGCTCGCATGTTTTTTGACGGCCTCACTCTCCGCTTTCGCCCAGGATTCCATGAAGCAAGACTCCATGAAACAAGATGACACGACCAAACAGGACAGCATGAAAAAAGACGACTCGATGAAAAATGATTCCATGAAGAAGGACGACACCAAGAAAACCAAGAAGGCCAAGACCAAGAAAGACTCGATGAAGAAAGACGACATGAAGAAAGACGACAGCATGAAAAACGATCAGATGAAGCAGAACTAGTTAACGGCTGTCGTTAGGTTTGTCATCCCGAGCGTAGCGAGGGACCTTGGTTCTTTGCCGCAGCATCGCCGCTGCAGGCAAACACCAGGATCCCTCGCTTCGCTCGGGATGACAGTCGCGGTTACGGGAATGTTTCGAAGGTTCTTAGTGTCCAGCCAAACTAAGCACTTCCTCCGGCTGTTCTTCCGCCTCGGCAGTTGCACCCTCGCCTGACTCCCGCGTCAACCCCGTCTTCAGATACTGCCGCAAACACCGCGGACACGGCGCATACCCCTCCTTCATCGCCTCCTTCGCGGTCAGCGTGCGCTCCGAAGCTTTATCGTGAATAAACTCGCATCCCGGGACGTGAAACAACTTCGCGCCGGAGGAAACCACGACCACCATGTCCGGAGGAATATCTTTGGCAGGCACCGCATGCTGCGACTTGATTGGAACCCGATGATTCAGGGTATTCATCACCTGCAAGCCACCAACGATCAAAGCCATTGCAGCCACCGGAACCAGCCACGCCGACCAGCTCGACCACCGGCTTCCCAGCCCCGTAGTCGCCAGGCGCTTCTCTAATCTCCGGCCGAACCCGGCAGGCACCTCCAGCATGCGTTCATCGCCGTAAAGCGCAACAACATTCCTCGTTCCCGCCAACACCGACGCGCACTTCTTGCACGTGCGAAAATGCTCGTCCATCGACGAACGCAACGCGGCGTCCACATCTCCATCGACGTAGTTCGAAATCTCGCGCCACACCTGTTCGCAATTCACCACTTCGTGATTCACCATGGCTTCGTTCCCTTCTCGAATGGCAGCCGGCTGAACCAGCCCTGCTCCCATCCGGCGGCCAGCAGATCGCGCAGCATCAGCCGCGCCCGCAACAGCCGCGTCTTCACCGAAGCCACCGTGATGCCCAGAGCCTCGGCTGTCTCCTGGATATTCAGATGTTCCATATCGCGCAGCATGAAAACCTCGCGATACTTTCGGTCCAGCGTGGCCAGCGCCTCCGCCAGCCGCTGGCGGACTTCTTTGCGCTCCAGCGCTTCGGAAGGGATCTCGCGCCAGTCGGCGAAATCCCGGGGCGCGTATTCGTTTTCTGCGTCGCCCGCGCCCGAACGATGACCGTCGAGTCCTTCCATAGGCACTGTTCGCTCCCTTCGCCGGCGCATCAGGGCCTCGTTCACCGTGATCTGGATCAGCCACGTGCTGAAGCGCGCCTCGGCGCGGAATTGCCGGATATTCGCAAACGCCTTCAGCATCGCCTCCTGCGCCGCATCTTCGGCGTCATGCTCGTTGCGCAGAATGGCGAGCGCCGCGGCGTAGATCCTGCGTTCATAAGGCCGGACCAGCTCGTAGAACAATTCATGCTGCCCGTGCTGCACGCTGGAGATGAGATCCTGCTCGCGCGTCCCGGACTGCACCGGATTGTTCAACACCATCTCTGGTTCGGACATTCTTTGCAGTCCTCACGCGTCATTTCCATTGCTGATTGTTGATTGCTGATCGCAAACCCTGCCCGCCTGAGTAGTTAATCAGCAAACAAAAATCGTCAATCAGCAATTGCCTTAATAATCCGGATCTTTCTTCCATCCCGTCAGCATGGACCTGAAATTATTCCAGCCATGCAGAACCACCATCACCAGGTGCCCCAGCACGAAAAATAAAATCGCCCACATCACCGCAAAATGCCAGATGCGGGCGTAGTGAAATCCCCCCATCACCCCGGCGAGCCAGGAAAACTGAATCGGCTTCCAGACCGCCAGCCCCGTTAGCACGGAAAGAACTCCCAGGACAATGGCTGTGGTGTACGCCTGCTTCTGGAGCGGGTTATACGCCTCACGCACGGGCGGCTTCGGGCCAAAGAAGAAATAATGCTTGACCATCGGCCATACGCCGGGGAAGTCACGCGGCGTAAATAAAACCTGGCGATAATTGCCGCTGAAAATTTGATAACCGAGATACAGGACGCCGGTCGCCATGTAGATCCACATGAAAGTGAGATGCCATTGCAAGGCGCCGCCCAGCCATCCGCCGATGGCGAAGGCCTTTGGCCAATGCAGCAAATCTTTTTGCGGAATCTTTGCGCCAAAGCTGGGGAAGGCGCGGAAAATTTGCAGCCCGCTGCCCACCATCACGAAGAGCGCAACGGTGTTGATCCAGTGGCACACTCGCACGATGAATGGGTGCTCATAGACGGCGCGAGCTATGACCAGAGGAGGTGTTTCCTCGCCTTCGGCGTTCTTGCCCTGTGGCTGGATGATTTCAATGACGCTGCTCATGCTTGAACCTCAGGGGCTAAAGCCCAGATCCCTTGACACCCTTGATCGGCACGGCTGAAGCCATGCCCTGATACGAATCCTGTAACCGCACAGCTGAAGCCATGCCCTGATACGAATCCTTCGAGCGCTTGATCGGCCTTCTGCAAAGCTCGAGGTACGTATGTATGTCTTCAGGCATACCGAAAGCTGCCACAGGATCAATTGCGCCTTTAGGCGCTGCGATTTACATCCCGTAAAACCACGAATAACCCTGGTCTTCCCAGTAGCCAACTTTGTCGAGAACGTGGGTGACTTTCAAGTCCGTTAAATATTTGGCCTGCTTGTAGCCAATCTTAGTGGGGATCTGCAGCCGCAGCGGCGCACCATGTTCCCGGGTGAGCGGCTGCTCGTACATTTCGTAACAAAGCAAAGTCTGGGGATGAAGCGCTGTCGCCATGTCCAACGATTCGTAATAATCGTCGGCGCAGTTCACCGTGATAAAACGCGCAGTGGGATCGGCGCCCACCATCTGCAGAAAGTCGGACAGCCTGGTCCCGCCGAATCGTCCAATCACATCCCAGCCTTCCACGCAGACGTGGCGCGTGTTCTGGCGGATTCGGGGCAGCGCCTGTACCTGCGACAACGTATATTCTCCGGGCTTCTGCACCGCACCGCTGACGGTCAACGTCCAGTTCTCGAAAATCACTCCGGGATCGTCCACGTCATATCCGTTGATGGGAAACTTCGCGAAAGGAGTCAGGTCGGCGTTGTCGAAGGTGGTTGCCAGGTGACCGGAGCGGAACAACCGCGCCGAAGCCCAATCGCTGAACCCTAAACCCTTTTTCAGCAGGCCTTCCTGAAATTTAGGGATGGCGAATGCGCCCAGAGCCAGCACCGGTGTCAGCTTGAGCAATTCGCGGCGGCTGACTTGGCGAAAATTTTTTTCGTCCACTTTGTGATCGTCATTCTTCATGTTGGCTTGTGAAACTGAGCTCAGTGTGCAGACATGGGATTCGCGAGACACCCGGAAAGTTTCGTCCCGGAGCCAGTTCGAGAATGATACCTCTCGGAAGGGCATGTGGACTCACCTTTTACTGGCGTTTGGCAGGGTTTCGAGGCATACTATCGCAAGCCGCCAACCGACGGCCGTCAGATACGATTCGGCAAACTGTGCCGGTACAGAAGCGCGAATTTCAGCATGTCGACCCTGAAAACGATTGCTCCCAAGCCGGAGCCTACGCAAAGTACGTTGCTGGCACGGCCGCGAAAAAAAGCGGGAGAAGATGCCCGGCAGCGCCAGTTAATGGTGGGGTCGCTTTGCCTGCTGCTACTGGCCCTGAGCATCGTATTGTGGCATGATCGCGATTTCTGGTTCCCCGATTCCATAGATGCGGAAAGTGACCAGCCAGTCGAGAGTCCACCGGTGGCAAAGGCTGCTCCGGCGGGGGAAACTGCGGCCACCGCGAAAACTCTGTCGCCGGCGAAATCGTCCCGCAAAACTGCTCATCCGCCCATAAAAACTGCAGCCGCGAGTACGGCACCACCAGCCGCGGAGACAGTTCCTCCGGCTACGGCAACCACTACCCGTACGGTTCTGCCGCCGCTCGAAGTGGAAGTCGTCGCCGGCGATACCCATAGCACCATCCGGCCCGGCAGCAATTCCCTGCATGTGGAGTTGCAACCGGGCGCACCGGCGCAACCCGCGACCGACAACGAGACTGCGGCGAACGTAACGAACAATGCCGCCGAGCGCGTGCAAATGTCTGCCGACGCCTCCGCCGTTGTCACCAGCACAGTGAAGCCCAACTATCCTTTACTGGCACGGCAGATGAAAGTACAGGGCTCGGTAATCCTACAAGCCTTAATTGGCCGGGATGGAATTATTCAGAACCTGCGCGTGGTGAGCGGCCCCCACATCCTGGCCTCCGCCGCGCAGGACGCCGTTCGGCAATGGCACTTCAAGCCCCACCTGGAAGGCACCGAACCGGTCGAAACCCAGGCCAAGATCACGGTCAACTTCACCATTTCAACCAACTGATGCCCAGGTCTTAGGTTCTTGATCGTAAGCAAAACCTCAGGGCGGGGACCTACCCCCGCATTTCCCCCAAAATAACGAACGCCCTGAATCTCTTTCGAGACCAGGGCGCCCGGGCAGCCCTCCCCCAGGAACTGCTCACCTGTGAAGCTAAACCGTGTGCAAATTTCTGGAAATGGCACTCTCGTGCCATCCACCCAGCCCCAAAGTGCTACTTCCGCCACGCCCTTGAAATTGCTTCGCCTCCGCGGGTTTCCGTGCAAAAAGCCGGCGAGACGCCGGCGCTACACGATTCTGAACGAGTCCCTTAAGTCAGAGGTCTTTTTCGCCGATGGAAAGACCAGTAACTGTCTGTTGTGAAACGAATGCCGCCCTTTCAAGATCCCGAGACTTACCGCAATGTCCTCGATGGCTTGCAAATTGGGGTAAGCGTGATCGATCTGCAGCAAAAGATTGTGTTCTGGAGTGACGGTGCGGAAAAAATCACAGGCTATGCGCGCATTGACGTTCTGGGCCATTCCTGCCTGGAAAATATCCTTCTGCATTGCAACCATGACAGTTGTGAAATGTGCGCCGGAAAATGTCCCATCGCAATCGCATTGCACGATGCTAAGCCTGTCGAATCCATGACCAGCTTCATTCACCATAGATCTGGACACCGGACTCCGGTGCACAGCTGGTCCATTCCGCTGCGAGACAAGCACGGCTCGATTATCGGCATCATCCAGACATTTGAGAGCGAGTTTGCGGTCAACGGCCCCAATCCGAACGACCAGAGCATGAAGGAGCGCGGCTGCCTGGATAACATTACTGAATTGCCGAATCACGCGATCATGCAGTCACACCTCCGGGAAACGCTTGGCACATTCACAGAGTTGAAGATTCCTTTCGGAGTGGTTTGCCTTGAAGTGCAGGATCTCGTCCAATTCCGCGCCAGGTACGGGCAAGAGGCAACAAGCTCGATCCTGCGGGTGCTGGCTCGCACGTTAAGGAACTCGGTGTGGCCTGCGGACCTTGTGGGCCGCTGGAGCGACGACCGTTTTCTGGTGATCCTGAGCGGCTGTGACGCGGACGCGCTGCCGACGATCAGCCAGCGTGTGCTGAGGATGACCTCCAGCGCCACCATCGAATGGTGGGGAGAGGAACTGTCGGCGGCGATTCTAATTGAATACACCAACGGCCTGGCGGGCGATACCGTCGAATCGATTTTGCGGAGGGTACAGCAAGCCTTCAACAAAAATCGTATGGAACCGTCCCCGGCAGTGGTCGCAGGCACCGGCACCCAATCGCCGCCCACCAGATGAGGGGAACAGGTTAAAGAATGTTTGCGATTATCGGCATTGTCGTGGTTTTCGGCTGCGTGGTTGCGGGCTATCTGATGGAGCACGGCAATCTGCGCGTGCTGATCCAGCCGGCGGAACTGGTTACCATTGGCGGCGCGGCCATTGGGACCGTTCTCATCGCCAACCCGTTGCACATCCTCAAGCAAATTGCTGCGGGAATCGGTGGCGTCTTCGGCGGCTCCAAGTACACCAAGCAGGCCTACACTGATTCCCTGAAAACAATGTATGACTTGCTGAACAAAGCCCGCAAAGAGGGACTGATGGCGCTAGAGAATGACGTAGAAGAGCCGGACAAGAGCGCTATTCTTTCCAAGGGTCCGGCAGTTCTTAAGAGCCATCACGCCCGCGACTTCGTATGCGACTCGTTGCGCATGGCCATTACCGGCGTGGATGCCTTTGATCTGGACCAGATGCTCGACCTCGATCTGGAGGTTCATCACCGTGATTCCGAGCAGCCCACTGCCGCCCTGACCAGCGTAGCGGACTCCTTGCCGGGCCTCGGCATTGTTGCCGCCGTTCTGGGCATTGTTATTACCATGAGCGCCATGGGTGGACCTCCGGAGGAAATCGGGAAAAAGGTGGCGGCGGCGCTGGTGGGCACCTTTCTTGGAATTCTGCTGTGCTATGGACTGGTCGGTCCCATCGCCGCAAACATGGTCAAAATTGCAGGCGATGAGCATGCGTACCTGTATGTTCTGCGCGTCCTGATCGTTTCTTTCCTGAAAGGCACCGCCCCCATCATGGCGGTAGAAGTGGCGCGGCGCGCCGTACCAGGCCATGTCAGGCCTTCATTCAAGGAAGTGGAGGGAGCCTGCCGCAACCGGGCAGGGACCGAAGCCGCGGCGGCCGAACCGGCAGCCGCAGCTGCGCCCGGATAATCCAGACAGGCAAGCACCATGGACAAAACACGTCCCATCATCTTGAAGAAAAAGGGCGGCCACGCCGGCCATCACGGCGGCGCATGGAAGGTGGCCTATGCCGACTTCGTCACCGCGATGATGTCTCTGTTCATCGTGTTGTGGCTGCTGAACTCGAGTAAGAAAGTGCAGGAAGCCGTGGGCGGTTACTTCAAAGATCCAACCGCCACGGCCGTCAAGATGGGAACGAATTTGGTGGGCGCGGGGGAGAACTTCATTCTCACCAAAGACGATATGCCCAAGCTCAAGGATCAGCTCGAGCAGAAAATCCGGCAGATGAACGACTTCGAGAAACTCAAAAGCCACGTGGAAATGACGGTGACCAGTGAGGGCCTGCGCATTGAATTGATGGAATCCATTTCCGGAACTTTCTTCGACAGTGGACGTCCGCAGCTCAACGCCGATGGACGCGAATTGCTGATCACGCTGGCCCAGGAACTGGGCAAGTTACCCAATAAGATTTCCATCGAAGGCCACACCGATTCCAAGCCCTATGCGACTTCGGGAAACTACAGCAACTGGGAGCTTTCCAGCGACCGCGCCAACGCCGCCCGACGCCTGATGCAAGCCAATGGCGTTGGGGCCGGCCAGGTGACCCAGGTCCGCGGCTTTGCCGATCAGCGCTTGCGCAAACTCAACAATTCGCTCGACCCATCCAATCGCCGCATTTCTCTGATCGTGCAGTACATCGAGAAAAATACTGAGGAGGAGTTCAAGCCATCGGCCGGACTCCCGGAAGAACAGTCGGACCCCAATAATCCTGTCCCTCGCGCCCCCACCACCGACAAGAAGGAATAGTCTTCCTGATTGCCGATTGGGTAGTGGTGCAGTTCGGGTCTCTTTGCGTCCTTCGTGAGTCCTTCGCGGACTTTGCGTTTAAGAGCTTTTGACCGCAAGGAACGCAAAGATGTGCCGCAAAGGCCGCAAAGAAGAACAGGAGCACAATCCGGAAACTGCACCACTACCGCCGCTTGAAATAACTTTACAAACCACTCTGCTCCAGCCGTAAAACCTCACGGTATAATCGCCGGTTAAATCCTTCCTCCGGGAGAACTCCGTAGATGAAAACGTCCACCCGTTTGGTATGCCTGGCACTGGCGGTTTTCGCGGCCGGAAACCTGTGGTCTCAGGAAAAAGTTGATCTCGAAACTATGGGCCGCATTCGCTACGAAGGTTTCCGCGATTCCAAGGTAATGGACTTCGCTTCAGGTCTGATGGATTCAATCGGCGAGCGCCTTACCGGTTCTCCGAACATGAAACACGCCAACGAGTGGACGCGCGACCAGTTCGCCGCCATGGGTTTATCGAACGCTCACCTGGAATCCTGGGGACCATTCGGACGTGGCTGGGCGAATCAGTACGTCAACGTGCGGATGACGTCGCCCGATGTGGTTACCCTGATCGCTTATCCAAAAGCGTGGACTCCCGGCACCAGCGGCGTGGTGCAAGGCAAATGCATTCGCGCGACCATTGACGACAAGAAGGATTTCGACAAATACAAAGGTAAGCTCGCGGGCATGATTGTCATTCTCGGGGCCGACGCCGAAGTGAAACCGATCACCGAAGTCCCTTACAAACGCCTGAGCGATGACGATCTCACGAAGCTTGCCGACTATCAAATCCCTCCCGACCGGCCGCCTTTTCGCTTTGCCGATTTCATCAAGCGCCAGCAATTCGTCAAAGACTTGAATCAATTCTTCGCCGACGAGAAAGTTCTGGCCGTGATCGACCACAGCCGCGGAACTTCCGGTGGCGGCACCGTATTTGTTCAGTCGGGCGGCTCCTACAAGACGGGCGAAACCACAACCGTGCCGCAACTCACCATGGCTTCGGAGCATTGGACTCGTATCGCGCGACTGCTGCAGCAGAAAAAAGATGTCTCCCTCGAACTGAACGTCACCAACACGTTTTATGATGACGACCCCATGCAATACGACACCATCGCCGAAATCCCCGGCGCCGATAAAAAAGATGAAGTCGTGATGCTCGGCGCGCACCTCGATTCATGGCACGCCGGCACTGGAGCCACAGACAACGGCGCCGGAACCATTGTGATGATGGAAGCGGTTCGCATCCTGAAAGCGCTCGACATCAAGCCCCGCCGCACCATCCGCATCGGCTTATGGAGCGGTGAAGAAGAAGGCCTGCTCGGCTCCCAGGGCTATGTTCAAAATCATTTTGGAGCTCGTCCGCCGATGGACGAGCCGGGAATGAAAGGCATGCCTACACTCTTGCGGCGAGAGGCTGGAGACGTTACGGTGAAGCCCGAGCAGGCAAGAGTTTCCGTCTACTTCAATGTGGACAACGGCACCGGCAAGATTCGCGGCGTGCACTTGCAGGAAAACGAAGCCGTCGCCCCCATCTTTGAAGCCTGGATGAAGCCCTTCAAAGATCTGGGCATGAACACGCTCACCATGCGCAACACGGGCGGCACCGACCACCAATCGTTCGACGCGGTAGGCATTCCAGGATTCCAGTTCATCCAGGATCCTATCGAGTACGATACGCGAACTCACCACTCAAATATGGATGTGTACGACCGCCTGCAGCCGGAAGATTTAAAGCAGATGGCGGTAATTGTAGCGGGCTTCGTTTACGACGCCGCCATGCGCGACCAGATGCTTCCCCGCAAGCCCATCGAGAAAGCTTTGCCGAAAGAACCGGAGAAGAAGGAAGAGTAATCGGACCTTACAGGCCTGGAGTATCAGACAAATTAACGAAGGCATTTGTCAACCCGAGCGAAGCGAGGGACCTTGGTTTTTGCCTACACAGTCTGCGCAGTTATCGCATGCAAGAACAAAGGTCCCTCGCTTCGCTCGGGATGACAAGGGTAACTCTACGGCCGGTAAATCCACGTCTGTGCCGTGCCCTGATCGCCGTTCGGATATCCGCCCGCCAGCAAGACGCTGCCGTCGCGCAACTTCGTCTCCGTCATGAAGTGCCATGGCTCGTTCAACTGTCCAACAGCCACAAGAAACTTTCCGCTTGCGGGATCGAAGACTTCCACTCTCTTGCTTCCACCGGCAATCAGCAGCCTTCCGTCTGACAGCTGCGCGGCTTCGTCCGGCAGCTTGAACCGGCTGTCATTCATCGGCGATGCCGCCGTGAATTTTCCGGTGCGTGGATTGTAAATCTCAGCGCTGTTCAGGTTTCCGTTCCAGCCCCGGGAATCGGAGCCGCCGGCAATCAAAACGGTCCCATCCGCTAAGAGTCCTGCCGTATGTTTGCAACGCGTCGTGCTCATATTGGTGGTTTCCGCGAACTTACTGCTCTGCGGGTCGTACAGTTCCGCACTCGACGTAACGCCGCCCGCATACCCACCCACAATGAGGACGCGGCCGTCCTTCAGCAGCGTCGCCGTGTGAGAGACGCGTGCGTGGTGCATAGATCCGACCGGCTGGAATGAGAGCGTCGCGACATGGAAAATCTCCGCGGAGGCCAGGGAGTCGTTATCTGTCTCTTCCCCGCCCGCGATCAGCACGTCGCCGTTCTTCAACAGAGTGGCGCTAGGCCTGCCGCGGCGCACCGTCATCCTTGCAATCGATGTGAACTTGCCAGTGGCCGGATCATATAACTCCGCCGAATCCGTGCCGCCTTGCCCGATCCAACCTCCGGCAATCAGGACTTTCCCGGAGTTCAGCAAAACTGCGATATGGCCCACTCGCCCCACGCTCATCTGCCCCGTAGCTTGAAATCTCTCTGTGGCAGGATCATAAAGCTCGGCAGACTTGTAGAACTCCTGATTGCGTCGCATGCCGCCGGCGATGAGAACCCTGCCGCTAGGCAGAAGAGTCGAGGTTTGTCCTGAACGCGGCTCAAGCATGGGTGCCGCCGGAGTGACCGATCCAGTCTGTGAACCTGAAGGAAAGCTTGAATGAAACGCCGTGGCAGCAATGGCAAACATGATCGTGAAGAAAGCAACGAGAAGCAGGCGGGAACGGCCCATGGCATCCTCCTTTTAGATCAGACGCCCAGATGTGCTCTTGGTGAGCGGTGGAGCTGATGTGATAACCGATGCTCGTCAGCAAGGCAATTTGGGCGGAAGTGTCGATGGTGATAGTTTCTTTCATCTTGACACTCCGCCGTCACCAGAGGAGAATTCTGCTGTCCTCTTCGCCGCACCCTGGCGCGCTTCCTGGCTTAAACACTTTGTCCTTGCTCCCAAGGAGACCTCGGTGAAATTCTCGCGGATCGCCTTCGCCACATTCACTGCCTTCATCTTGAGCATCTCCGCCGTCGGCCAGCGCGGGGCCGCGCGATCTGCTCCTGTCACGCAGCCTTGGGTGCAACTGGCCAAACTCACAGACACCTACTCGTACGGAATCCTGACCGGTCCGGCCGTAGCTATCAGTGGCAACGTTATCGTTGTGGGATCACTCTACGGCCAACACGCCTCCGTCTATGTGACCAAGAACGGCGACTGGAAAGATATGATCCAGACCGCGACCCTCCTCGCGTCGGACGAAATGCCTTGCGGGCTGTTCGGCACATCGGTTTCCATTAGCGGCAGCACTATCGTCGTGGGGGATCCGCAAACATTTTGTTATCCGGCACAGCCCGGAGCCTCATATGTATTCGTCGAACCGAGCGAAGGATGGAGCGGAATACTGACGGAGACGGCCAAGTTGCAAGCGTCTGACGCACTCGGCGGAGATGGCGTCGGCACGTCCGTCGCGATCGACGGTGACACCATCGTAGCGGGCGCTCCCGGCATCTATGCAAATACGGCCGTAAATGGTGCGGCGTATGTATTCGTGAAACCAACGAGCGGATGGGCTAGCGCGACGCAAACCGCCGAGCTGACCGCTTCCGATGCTGTTCCCGGAGATCTATTCGGAAACTCTGTATCGATTAGCGGTGGTGCGGCGGTGGTGGGATCGCCCTACGTTCATTCGAACCACAACCACGAGGGCGCAGCCTACGTGTTCGTCGAACCTGCCTCAGGCTGGGTAAACGCGACGCAAAATGCCGAGCTTATTGCCTCCGATCCGCTCGCATACGGTTCGCTGGGCATCTCTGTGGCAATCAGCGGACAAACGGTGGTCGTGGGCGCTTACGCAGACGTAGGCTCCAACCTCGCGCAAGGCGCGGCCTACGTGTTTGCCGAGGCCCTCTCGGGCTGGAGGAATACCGCTCAAGTCGCCAAGCTCACCGCCTCGAACGGTCATTTCGACGACTTGTTCGGAACCTCGGTGGCGATCGACGGCAATTTGATTGCTGCCGGGTCGATTAATTTCTCCCGCGATAAGGAAGGTTTCACGTCGCCGTTTTGGCGGGAAGGCGCGGCCTACGTCTTCCAAAGGCCTGCCGCCGGTTGGACGGACATGACACAGAATGCACAGCTAAATGGTGCCGATGCCAGGCTGGCTGCCGAGTTCGGCACAGCCGCGGCCGTGGGCGGGCACATAGTAGTGGTTGGTATGCCGAATGGAAATCGCAACCCGGGTTCTGCATACGTTTTCAGCCCGTTCAAGCCGGATTGAGAAATCGGCATTTTCTCGGGAGGATCTATGTCGTCTAGGATGATTCGTCAACCCAACCGCAGCCGGAATGTTGAAGATATCCCTTCGCCCCTACTTCTGCGCCTGAATAATTACGGCCTCGCGGCTACCGCGGCGGGAGTCGCCATGCTCGCCTGCTCCGCCCCGGCCGAAGCAGCGCCCATCTGCAAGACGGTATCCATCAACTTTGCGCGCACTGCCAGCTATCAGTTCAATCCCGCCGCACAAAGAGTCACGCCGTTCACCATCGCACAAACCTATAACGAGATCTCTTCGATGTCGCACTCTGTGCATATCCGCGGATTCTTCACACCGAATACTCCCAGCGCGAACGCCGTGCTCAGCACCAACGGTTTTCCGGCGGATTTGCCCGCCGGGGCTTTGATCGGGCCAAACGCGCAATTCGGCAAAGGCAAATCCTACGGGGAGTTCTTTCAATTTCGATACTTCCAGGGCCTCACCGGACCGTTCGCCTCGGCTCAGCCGGGCTACGCGGGCTTTGAATTTTCGCAGGCGGGAGAAACGCACTACGGCTGGATTCGCATGCGGGTCATTGTGCGCCAGTTTAATTATCCCCAACTGCTGGTGTCGGAGTACGGCTACGAGTCCAGCCCCAACACTTCAATCGCGGCCGGCAGTTGCGCTGGGTCGGGATCCAGCGCGGAATCGTCATCTCCATCCGAAACGGTGCTGGCAATGAAAGAAAAAAGAGCGTCAACTCTCGGGGCCCTCGCGTTAGGGTCTCAAGGTTTGGCGTTGTGGCGGAGAGAAACAGAGTCGGCTGAATTTTCAGCACCGAATCTAACTCGGAGACCCCTGTGAAATACGCACGCATCACCTTCGCAATTCTCGCCGCCCTCAGGGTGAGCGCTTCCGCCTACGGTCAGCAGGCCCATCCTCCGGTCGTTAACGCCCGCCCGGCGTGGGCGCAACTGGCAAAGCTCACGTCGTCCCAACTCTATCCTTACGGCGTTGGCTACTCGGTAGCAATTAGCGGGAATGTGATCGTCGTCGGGGCGCCGTATGGCCAGTTTGTCTCGTTGTATGTCATGCCGCCATCGGGTTGGGGAAGCATGGTGGAGACCGCGATCCTCACAGCTTCCGACGAACCTTTGTGCGGCAGCTTCGGCTGGTCGGTCGCAATTGTCGGGAAAACCGTCGTCGTGGGCGATCCTTCGACTTACTGCCCGCCCCAGACGGGCGCGGCTTATGTTTACGTGGAGCCAGCGGCGGGATGGAGCGGAACGCTTACCGAGAACGCGAAGCTCACCGCATCCGATGCCGTCTCCGGCGACAGTGTAGGAAACTCGGTCGCCGTCGCGGGCACCAGCATTGTCGCCGGTGCGCCCTACCAGGCAAGCGGACTCGGCGCCGCGTACGTATTCACCGAACCGCCGGGCGGGTGGGTGAACGCCACTCAGACCGCCAAGCTAACACCCTCGGACGGCTTAGCGATGGAGGATTTCGGCCTATCGGTTTCGGCCAGCGGCAATGTAATCGTCGCGGGTGCGCCCAACCGGATGATTGGGGCAAATCAGTACCAGGGCACGGCCTATGTCTACGTTGAGCCATCCGGAGGATGGAGTAATGCAACGCAGACTGCGGAGTTGAATTCGTCTCCCCAACAACCCGGCTATATGGCGGCGTCGGTTTCCGTCAGCGGTCCAGTCATCGTAGCCGGAGACTCCTACCAATGCGCCGCCTACGTTTTCGTAGAGCCGTCGAGTGGGTGGGTGAATATGACGCAGACCGCGATGTTGACCGAATCGGCGGGAAATACCGGAGATGAATTGGGCGCCTCGGTGGCGGTAGATGGCAATTTTATCGCTGTCGGCGCCCCGCGCTATAACGGAAAACCGAACACGCCGTTCTGGGAGGAGGGCGCAGCGTTCATCTTCGCGAAACCGGCGGGCGGATGGATGAATGCGACCGAGACCTCGAGGGTCACCGGCTCGGATGCCAGATTCGAAGCTTTTCTTGGAACATCCGTGGCAGTGAGCCGTGGAACAGTCGTCCCAGCCGCGCTCTTCAGTGGTCGCCGCAACCTTGGAGCAGCCTACGTTTTTGACCGTTTTACCGGGCAATGATTCGCCTCGGCAAACGGGCTGGAAAAATTTGGTGGAGCAAAAGCTTATGACTCGATCACAGGATCCGAGGCTGAATGCCGGTCAACCCAAAATTCGAATTCCCGAAAATCTGGGCGAGCCCCTGGTGAGGAGGCTTAACGCATACGGCCTCGCAGCCGGCGCTGCGGGTGTGTCCCTGATCGCCTGCGCCAGCCCCGCTAGTGCCGCTCCCATTTGCGGCAAGCTTTCCGTTACCTTCAACTACACCGGCACTTATGCGTTCAATCCGGCCCACCAGAAGATAACGCCTTTCAACATAGCGCAGACCTACAATACCCTCTCGTCATTCCCAGACACACGCGATATTCGCGGATTTTTCACACCCAACACTCCCGACGCAAAAATAATTCTGAGCTCGCGCGGCTTGCCCTCTGCACTGGTTTCGGCCGCAACCATAGGACCGGGCGAGGCCTTCGATCAGCCCAGGTGGTACGGAATGCTTTTTTCGTATCACTACTTCGACCGCTTCACTGGAAACTTTCAACCTGGCCATGTCAACTACGCCGGCTTTCAATTTGCCGAGGCCGGTCAAACCCACTACGGCTGGCTCCGCATTCGCATCGGTCACCCGACGAAATACGGATACTATCCTTCGCTCTTGCTCTCCGAATACGGCTACGAATCCAGCCCTAACACCGCCATCACAGCCGGCAGTTGCGCCGCATCCGCGTCCAGCAAGGAACTGTCATCCCCATCCGAATCAACCCTGACAATGAAAGAGAACAAAGCGATCCCACCCACTCTCGGCGCTCTCGCCCTAGGCTCACAATCCCTCCCATTCTGGCGCAGAGAAACGCCATTCCAACAACTTCGGAGACTCCAGTGAAATACGCACACATCACCTTCGCCATCCTCGCCCTCGTCTCTTTGTCGATGAGCGTCGATGTCTTCGGTCAGCAGTCGAGGAGCGCGGGCAGTGCGAACGCCAGCCCGGCGTGGGTGCAACTCGCTAAGTTGTCGTCATCCGATCCTAAAGCTTACGGGAACGGCGGCTCTGTCGCGATCAGCGGGAACGTCATTGTGGTTGGTGCGCCGGGAACATTCGGCGGCGGTCTCGCGTCAGTCTTCGTGATGCCCGGCGGAGGATGGGGCAACACGACTGAGACTGCGTTTCTGCGCCCGTCAGACAAACCGCCTGGCAGCAACTTCGGTAACTCAGTGGCGATCAGCGGAAGCGTTATTGCGGTGGGCGCTCCTTTCTCACCTCCCAACCTGGGCGGAGCGGTCTATGTTTTCGTTGAACCAAGCGGAGGCTGGAAGGGTACAGTCACGGAAACCGCCAAGCTCACACCTTCGGACGCAACGCCGAATGGCGGGATGGGCTGGTCGGTGGCGATCACCGGTAACACAATCGTCGCAGGATCGCCTTATCAAGGCAACTCAGCGGGCGGAGTTTATGTATTCACCAAGCCTTCTGGGGGCTGGACAAGCGCAACGCAAACCGCCAAGCTCGTCGCTTCGGATGGCCAAGCGAATCAGTACTTCGGCACCTCGGTTTCTGTAAGTGGCGGCGTGATTGTAGTTGGTTCTCCCTACGCAACGGTTGGAAACACTAAGGAGCAGGGCGCGGCCTATGTTTACGTCGAGCCGGCGGCGGGCTGGTCGAATACGACGCAGACTGCCAAATTGGCAGCATCCGATGGACAGCAATATGACGATCTTGGACAATCAGTGTCGATTAGTGGCCAAGCTGTGGCGGCGGGAGCCTTCGGCCAAGGCGCAGGCGCGGTATACGTTTTCGTGGAATCCGCCGGCGGTTGGATCAATGCCACGCAAACCGCGAAGTTGACGGCCGCGGGTGGGAACGCCGGGGATGAGTTGGGAGCGTCCGTCGCGATTGAAGGCAATTTCATCGTGGCGGGAGCTCCTTGGTTCTCGCCGTCGAACAACCAGAAATTTTTCCACGAGGGGGCCGGGTACATATTCGTCAAACCAGCCACCGGATGGGCGAATGAAATGCAAACTGCCACGCTCACCGGATCCGATGCGCGGCTCGGTGCCTACCTTGGCACTTCGGTGGCGATCAGCGGAAACACCACAGTGTCAGGGGCGAGTTTCAACAACTACAACCTCGGAGCGACCTACGTCTTCAGTACTTTTGCCGGGCAATGAGGGATCAGAGGCTGCAGCGCGAAACCAGATCATGACTCAATTGAAAGCTAAGAAATACAATCGCACTAAGTCTCGAGCCAGGCGTTCCCAGCCCCTCGCGGAACGGCTGCTTCACAATCTTAATGCATACCGCCTTGCGGCCGGAGCCGCAGGCGTTGCGATCCTCGCATGCTCTGCCCCCGCAAACGCCGCGCCCATCTGCGGCAGTCTTTCCGTCACGCTTCCTCGCACTGAAACGTATGCCTTCAATCCGGCTCACCAGAAAGTCGCCCCGTTCAACGTCGCCCACACTTTCAACGACCTTTCTTCGCACCCGCAAAGCTATCAAGTTCGAGGTTTTTTCACGCCCAACACCCCAGACGCCAAGGCGATGTTGAGTACAAACGGATTGCCAGCGGACCTGGCATCAGGGGCGAGCATTGGGCCAGGAGGAAATTTTGGAAAAGGTAAATCGTACGGCGTTTTGTTTGGGTACTACTATTTCAACCGTCTCACCGGAAATTTCCCGCCGAATGCGAGCGGCTATGTGGGTTTCCAGTTCTCCGAATCGGGCCAGGTTCATTACGGTTGGCTCCGCGTGCGGCTTGCCAATCTGGACGGCTGGCACTCCCCTTCCATCGAGCTCTCTGAGTTCGGGTACGAATCCACTCCCAACACCGCCATCACAGCCGGAAATTGCGCCGCGTCAGCCTCCAGCGTTGCACCAACATCCAAACCAGAAGCGACTGTATCCCTCGGCCTTCTTGCGCTTGGACATCCCGGCCTCCACCTCTGGCGCCGACAGATGCTGCCATGAGAAGTGCTCTAGCCGGCGTAGAATACGTGATACTAGGGGAGGGTCCATGGCGACAACATCGGTTCAGCGATCCGGGCGTGGGGCATCTGAAGACGGGGAGCTGATCAGCTTCGAGGAGGCTATGGAGAGATTGTCACGCGAGGATCGTTTTCGCGCAACGGTCTATTCGATGAATACTCTGCTCGTGCAAAAGGGAATCTACTCGCCCGAGGAATTCGAGTTCCAGTTCCGCCAGTTTGCTCAGAAGAACCTGCCCTAGCGGCCACGCGCGGGTGGCTTTCCCTTTAACGTCTTTCCACTTTGGCATGTGGCATTTCGTCGACTGGCAGCGCTCATGAGCACCAATCTCGTAGTTCGAGCATTCGCACTCACACCAGAACTGGGGCTCTTTCGACTCCTGCCTTTTCCCTGATTTGGTCATCGGTTTCCGTCTCCGCGTAGATGTGTCTACCGGCTATTTAAACAATCGAGACGGAAACTTCCTCGCGGGATGAACTCCTTACGCTTCCACAAAGTTCTCACTCGGCTCATACTCCACGATGTACCCTGCCACCGCGCTTGCTGCGACGGTGTATGGCGAAGCCAGATACATCTGCCCCGGACCGCTCCGTCCGGGGAAATTGCGATTCTGCGCGCTGATCACCACCTGATCCGGACGCGTGGAGACTCCCGGACCGGCATTGATGCACGCCCCGCAACTAGGCTCGATCACATGCGCCCCGGCTTTCTGAAATACGTCGAGATACCCCTTGCGGACGCAGTACTCGCGCGTCTCCTGAGATCCGAACTGAATGTAAAACTTTACCGAGTCCGCCACGCGCTTGCCCTGCTTGAGCGCATCGGCAAGCACGGTGGCGTACATGTCCATGTCTTCGTTCTTACCCGCTGTGCAAGTGCCGCCGTAAGCGATCTCAATCGGCACCGGCGTGTTCAACTCGCGCACATATTTTCCGTTGCCGGGATCACCCGGAGTCGCCACCATCGGTGTAATCTCGGCCGCGTCGAGTTCGATCATGCGCGCGTATTGCGCATCGGGATCGCTGTACAAACCTTCAATCATGGACTGAGCTTTGGCGCGGTCCATGCCACGACGCTCCACCAAGAAATCGACCGCCTTTTTGTCAGGCGCGACAATGCCGGTGAATCCGCCAATCTCGGCCGCCATGTTGGTCATGGTCGCGCGCTCGTCCACGCTGAGCGCTTCGATGGCTTCGCCCGCATACTCCATCACCTTCGCGAGCGCCTTGCCGCTGCGCACGTAATCGAGGCTCAGAATCTTCAGGATAAAATCCTTCGCCGTGGCGTTCGCGTGCCGCTTGCCACGAATCACGACTTTCACCGACTCCGGCACTTTGACGCGCACATCCTTGGTGATCCAGCTATTGAACACATCCGTCGTACCGATGCCGAAGGCCACGCAGCCGATCGCGCCCACATGCGGCGTATGCGAATCCGAACCAATATTCAATTGGCCGGGCAGCGCATAGCTCTCGAGCACAATCGAATGGCAAATGCCTTCCGACCCCTTGCGATCTTTCAACTCGCCGTGCAGCTTGATTCCTTGCTTGGCCGCAAAGTCTTGCTGTTTGAGTTTGAGCTGCGTCGCCAGATCGAGCAGCCCCAGCTTCTTTTTTTCCTCTGAAATCACTTCGTCGAGAAAGGTCAGGTGATCGCGGAAAAAGATGATGCTCGAAGCGTCGTTCACCTTGGCATCCTTACCGACGTATCGCTCGAAGAAAATAGCTGCCATTGGCGTGACGTATTCATGGCTGAAGCGCAAATCAGCCTGGGCAAATCCGGTATCGCCCGGCTTGACCGCACTCACTCCGATTCCACCCTTTTCGTTCACCATGTGCCGCGCAAAGATCTTCTCTGCCACCGTCATCGGACGCTTGTCAGTTTGGATCGGCGGCAGAAACACTTTCCCCTGCATGCGCGCCACGTTGAACGGAAACAACCCGCCATATTCGATGACCTGGCGCGTAATCTCGTCCTCACCGGCAGTGAACTCGCTGAGCGGAATCTCTTCTCCACCGCGAATCTGATCGATCAAAGAAAAGTTGGTGGAAGTCAGCACGCCCAGATTCTGGCAATTCTGCTTATAGATGCGCTCAATATTTTCCGCGATCACCACGCGAATGCCGGCGCACATCTCGGCATAAGGCGACTGTTCACGGCTCGATCCTTTACCGCGCCGCTTCCCGCTGACCGCGCACACAAACCCGCCTCGCTTCACATCTCCGCGCCCAATCGGCGTCACGTTGCCGCATTTCAGCCCCAGATACGGAATCTCGCCCAGCGTCTCGTCAAAATAGAAACAGTAGTGCGCCGGAGTAATTTCGTCGGTCGAGATGTCGTCGCGCAGCTTGGGATTATTCGCGGGATTCTTCGTATCCCAAGGCAGGTCTTCGCCAGCCAGTTGCCGCTTGATGAGTTCAGGTTCTTCGGTGAGAAAAAGAATGCGGCCTTGCAGCCGGACCTTGTCCGGCCGCTTTTCGATTTTACGTTCCAGAAGAGAGTTGATCACATTGAGCCTGTCGCAATGAAAATGAAATCGTTATGGACAGGCAGAGCGGCTACCTGGTCCTTAACTATTGTAACGCGGGGTGCTCGCACGGGATGGTAATCCAGGTTAACGGTCGGAGTCGCCCGCCGGAACCGTTCAGTGGTGCGCATGCGCGGCCTTATCGAACTTCTCACCCGCCGGAATCGGCACTGCGAGCCGGTTCTCCTTCGGCGCCAGCGGACAAGTGGCGTACGGGGTAACCGCGCACGGAGGATTGTAGGCGCGATTGAAATCCAGCACCACAGTTCCGTTCACTACCGGATCAGTCTCCAGAAAACGTCCCCCAGGATACGTATCGGCCTTGGCAGTGAGGTCATTGAAAACGAAAAATAGGCCCTTGGCCGGATCGCCCCCAAGGCCAGTCAGCTTCACTTCCTGCCCACCGATCTGAAAGACTGCCGTCCCCAGCACCGGCGTTGCAGTCACTTCGCCCAGGACGTTCGGCACAGCGATCGTCTTTTTCCCGTCGGAGGGTACCCACGTTGCACTGATCCGGTAACGCAGGTCCAACGGATAGAACATCAATCCGTGAAAATTCGTAGCGGCTGCACTGTCAGCGTCTTTGAGACGAATGCCAACCCGTTCGCCGCGGATGATCACATGAAACTGAAGGCTTCCCAACTCGACCGTCGAGGCGTGGCCGGAAGCATCCGGCTCCAGCTTCATGGCGTTTACTATCTGTTTTCCCGCCACCGTGGCTTTTGTTTCCGGCAAGAGTTTGAGCGTAACCTCTTTGCCCGCGAGATCGAACTCTCCCGCATGAGCCGGGCCTGATGGAAAGACAACAGCATTGTCCGAAGCCGCACCGAAACTGTTGGCTCCGGATTTCAACCAAAACAGGCCCGCCAATGGTAGCCAATTCTGTTTGAGATCGTCTGTCTGGTCGGCCTTCCACTTCTCGAACGATTGCACATACGCGGCATCGGGAGCGGCAGGCGAGGACGATGCGCCCTGGCCAACTGCGTGAGGAAGTAAAGCAACCGCTGCTAGAAATATTGCACCGGAAATACGCTTGAACGAGTTCATGACGTCAAATAACACGGCGACAATCCTATCTCTTGTACGAGCGCGGATCAGGCAGCGGCTCCATGGCGCGTCCCGCAAAGATTGCCGCAAACTCCTCTAGCAAAGCCGTGTGCAGCAGGCCATTGGAGGCCACAGTTTCGCGGCTATTGAGTTCAAATGGCGATCCATCAAAGCGCGTCACCCGGCCCCCGGCTTCTTCCACGATCAACACGCCAGCCGCGGTGTCCCAAGGATTCAGATTGAATTCCCAGAAACCGTCATAGCGTCCCGCAGCTACATTGCACAAATCGAGCGCCGCGGATCCCGCCCGGCGCACTCCGTGCGAGCGCAACGTAATCTGATGATAAAAGTAAATATTCGGATTCTTGTGGCGTTTGTGGCTGGGAAATCCCGTGGCCAGCAGGCTCTCCTTCAGTGTCGCGGTTTTCGAAACCTGAATGGCTTCTCCGTTCAGCCGCGCGCCTCTTCCCTGCTCTGCGGTAAACAACTCGTCGCGAGTGGGATCGTAAATCACCGCAGCGATGCGGCGGGCCGTTTGCGCGGCCTCCCGGTGTTCCAATCCCAAGGACACGCAAAATACCGGATATCCGTGCGCAAAATTGGTAGTGCCGTCGAGCGGATCGACGTACCAGCGGTAGTCACTGCCCTGATCGCTGAGACCCTGCTCCTCGCCGAGGACGTCGTGGGTAGGCCACTGCGCGAGAATGCGTTCGCGGATCAGCGCCTCTGCGGCGCGGTCCGCCGCCGTCACCAGATCGGCATCGCCCTTGTATTCAATCTTCAAATGCTGGTGGAAGTAATGCATCAGCAGCGCGCCAGCCTCGCGCGCAATCGCTGACATGGCGGGGATGAAGCTGTCGGAATTATTGGACTCTCTTAGGCTTGTCATCCTGAGCGGAACATATGCCTGCGCTCAGCGCAAGCATTTGTGTAGTCGAAAGCCTGCCCTGAGCGAAGCCGAAGGGGATCCCTGCATGCTTGCCCGACCGTAGGCTCAACAAGGCATTTGTATCATCCCAGCTCGCGGCTGACCGTAGAATTGCAGGCTTACTTCTTCGTCCCACCGTCTTCCGCAATGTACATAATCTCGTGCTTGAAAATGAACAGGTTCGGCTCGCCTTGCCGCGTCAGGCGTACCATGTGCTTGTCGTAGTATTCGATCCATCCGGTGACCGTCTGGCCATCCATCAGCTTGACGCTGACCGCCTTCTGCTTTTCCCCCAAAGCCTTGAGAAAACTGGCCTCCTCGAAAGTCTCCTCCGGAGGTGGGGTCCGCCCACGTTTCGCGGCATTGGGATTTCCCTGGGCACGGAAAGGCATGATCGCATTGTAGCAAAGCACGCAGAGGACAATTGGCCGTCGGGGAACAGGTATAATGCGGTTAACCAGCTGCTGCAAGATTGAGGACTTTCCAACTTGTGAGGTTTGAATCTGTCATGGTACCCAGTCGCTCGGTCAACCTGTTATTGCTTCCTTTGCTCCTGTTCACCTCACTCCTTTTTGGCCAGGGACAGAGCGTCAAGCCCAAGCCCCACGTACTTGTAATTGGAGTGAATGGCATGGAGTTGGACGTCATCCGGCCATTGTTGCTGGAGGGCAAAATGCCGAACCTCTCCAGCGTGATCAAGAAAGGGGCCTACGGCAAGCTGCGGACCGTCTCCGCTCCCAATTGCCCGCGCGTATACAGTACTCTTTTCACCAGCACCAAACCAGAGGAACACGGGGTTACGGGATTCATTGTGGGCGGCATCACGGCCAACACCAACATGTTGAAGGAAGAGCCCATCTGGTCCATGCTATCGAAGAACGGCGTCTCCGTGGGCATGGCGAATGTGCCTGCAACGTTTCCGGTGATGCCCGTAAATGGCTACATGATCAGTGGGATGCTGACCCGCGGGAAAAACTGCGAAGACGGTGTGCTTTGCGCGCCCAAGCTTTCAGAAGTGCAGGGCGGCGACGCGGTGTATCCCGCTGCCATGAAGGCGGAATTGTTGAAAAACGTTGGCGACTTTTACATTGACTGCGAACGCATGCCCTCGGCTGAGGATCTCAAAGGACACGAAACCGAGGCCATCGATGCATGGCTCAGCAAAGTCCAGCTAATCCGCGACCAGCAGACGCAACTTTTCGACTATCTCCTGACCCGTCATCCCACGGAATTCACCTGGTTGGGCCAATCCTGCGAAGACCGCACCGGGCACTGGCTTTATCCGATTGCGCCATATAACGCCGGCTACAATCCCAAGATCAATGCTGTGCGGACCGAAGCCTTCCCCGATCAATACATCGCCTTCGACAAGGTGCTGGGCGCGGTCCTGAAGCACGTGGACGACAACACCTACGTGATCATCGTTTCCGATCACGGCATCAAGCCCCTGCGCGAGTTCGAGGAAACCGATCCTCACGCGCATATGGACCACGAGAAAACCACACCGGTGGTTGCGAAACACGACTTCGCCGATGGCGACGACGTGCCTGGATCGTTCTTTGCCATGGGCCCCGGCATCAAGCACGATCTGCGTCTGATGGGCTTTGAGGCCTCGGTGTACGATTTGGCTCCAACCATTCTGCACATTTACGGCATTGAGCAACCTGCCCAGATGCGCGGCCATGTTCTGACCGAGATTTTCGAGAATTCGGATAACAGAGTAGCGCAGAAATAAAGGCCGCTACTTTTTCGCTCAGAAAAGCCCAGACGACGCGGGACGCGCCTGACAGGCTCTATTTCTTTGGCTGTGACAGCCTTGCCCGCGCTGCGGCCTGCTCCGCTTCCGCCTTCTTACCCAATCCCGCATAAGCTTGCGCCAGCAACTCGAAGAGCTCGGCAGTTCCCGGCTGCGACTGGGATAGGGGTTCGATTTGTTGAACGGCCTCCTTAAACTTCCCCTCGGCTATCTCTGCCTTGGCCACACCGAGTTGCCCTTCGACGCTGCTTGATTGGATCAGGAGCGCAGCTTCAAACTGATCCTCCGCAGCTTTCGGATCTTTCAACCCAAGATATACATCGCCTAGCAGCAGCCGGGCTTCCAGTTGTCGAGGTAGCAGTTTCAAGCTGGCCTCAAGCGCGTCTCGCGCTCCCGGTAGATCGTGCAACTTTTCTAAGGCCTGTCCTTCATGGAGGGCGGTGGTTGCATCCTCTGGACGCAGTTCCAGAGCGCCTTTCAAATGTTGGGCACTCTGCGCGTAGTCCCCGGCACGAAGTTCAAGTTCTCCCAAGTGCTTTAGCGCGGTAGGTGATTTGGGATCAAGTCGTAGCACCTTCTCAAGAGACTTCCGAGCATCAGCGGCACGATCGTCCTCTGATGCGATCATCGCCAAGTGGAGCAGATTCTGCTCTTCAATCTTATCTTTCGGATCCGGCAACAACGACGGTTCTGGCACGTTGGTCGCGCTTCCCACATCAGCCCTGCCGAGATAGCCGAGTGCTTTCAATTCATCGATGGTTCCCTGCCCCACCATGCCTTGAGAAGGCGCAGCCGGCGGCGCTTTCGACCGCAGTTCCGCCAGCATTCCCCGCAAGTCCTTCACTCGTGCGTTCCACGGCTCGTATTTGTTGTTCAGTTCCGCCGCGTCTGCATGCAGATCATAGAGTTCCGGCCGAGGGGCTTCGATCAATTTGATTCCTCGAGTTCGCACCGACCGTAACGGCGCCCACCCGAAGCGCAATGGATAGTCGGTCTCCCCGAATGCAATTCGTTCCGCCGCATTCGCATTCGTACCTGCGAAGTATGGCTTCAGCGATTCGCCGTCCAGCTTTGCCGGAGCAGCAACCCTGGTCACGTCGAGCACGGTCGGCAGAATATCCGTGGTGCGCACCTGAGCGTCGACCACACCTTTTTTGTTGCCCGTCCCCGGCGTTTTAAAAATCAAAGGTACGTGCGTGGTTGAGTCATAAAGGAAGATGCCGTGCGTGTCCTCGTGATGTTCCCCCAGGCCCTCGCCGTGATCGCCCACAACAACAATCAACGAATTCTCATACCAACCGTGATTCTTCAGATAGGTAATGAAATTCCCCAGAGCCGAGTCAGCGTATGCGATCTCGCCGTCATACAAATGATCCTTGTAGATCTGGGAATATGGGGCCGGAGGCTCGTAAGGATCGTGCGGATCGTAAAGATGCACCCAAACAAAATGTGGTCCCTGCGGATGCGCGGTCAACCAGGCTTCCGCGCGCTGCACCACATCCATGCCGCGGCGTTCGACCCGGCCCCACCGCGATTTCGTCCGCGAGTGCTCGGGAAAATTGTCGTAGAAATCAAATCCGCGGTCTAATCCCGGAGCCAGCGTCTTGCTATCGAGAATCACCGCGCCGATAAAAGCCGCAGTGCGATAAGCATGCGCGTGCAGCAACTCCGCCCACGTTGGATGTGTCGAGGCCAGCGGCACGGCAAAATCCGTGACTCCGTGCGATGACGGCAACAATCCCGTAAGAATACTGGTATGGGAAGTGTTGGTGATGGGGCTTGGCGTGAAGGCCTGGGCGAAGCGGATTCCGTCTTGCGCCAGCCCATCCAGCGCCGGAGTCTGCACGCCCGGATATCCGTAACAATGAACATGGTCCGCGCGCAGAGTATCAATGGTGACGAGGAAAATATCGGGCTGCGCCGCCTTCTTTGGCGGTGGCTGAGCGACACTCCACGCCGCAGTCAGACAGCAGCCAAGAAGTATGCGGAGGACCTTCACAGTCAATCAGGCTAGCATAATCACCTGGAAAGACTTACAGGTGAGCGTCTTTTCTGGCACAGAAAGCGCAGGCAATAGGGGTAGAATGTTGCGAAGGCACTTCCGGATGGAGGTCCGCCGTGAAGATGAGAACCCTCTGTCTTCGACTAATTCTAATTCTTGTTGTCTGCTCTCCCCCTTTGAGTTCTCAGCGAGGGTTAGACGAACCACCGGGAAAACTTGAGATTGCCAAACACCCGCTTGTCCTCGAGCCGCCCACGGCTCGGCCAGCTACAAGACTGGATCTCGCCAAACTCCGTCAGGATGCCCTCGACCTGGCCCAACTGGCGCAGACGGTCCCCAAGGATGTCGACCAAACGGCCCAGGGCAAACTGCCGAAGGATCTTGCGGAAAAGCTCAAACGCATCGAAAAGCTTTCCAAGCATTTGCGCGGGGAATTAGCGTTAGCGCCCTAAACGGGACCGTTCGACCGCCGAGCGCCCCCTTCAGGGCTTGATTAAGCTTCCTAGCCGGTCGGCCTCGGCTCGCTCGCGCCTTGCATCCTCCTCCTGTCCCAATTCGGTGTAAACGTTCGCCAGGAATTTATGCGCGTCAGGTGACCGTGGCTGGAGGGTCACAGCTTTCTGCAGAAACGGCAGCGCCGCCGAGGGATTGTTCTGCATGCCAAGCAGTCGCCCGAGAAAGAGATTTGCCTGGTAGTGGCTCGGGCTGATTTGGAGAGCAGCGCGAAAATTCTTTTCGGCGTCCGGCGTCCGGCCAATTTTGTCGTAGGCCATCGCCAGATAAAAATGTATATCCTCGGAATCGGGAGCATGCGCTTGGGCAACTTCCAACTGCGCAGCCGACCCTCCCCAGTCCCCGGTCTCCCCGAGAGCTACTCCGAGTTCGAAGTGCGCTCTCCCCGATTGTGGATTCAGTTCCACGGCTTTCTGCAACCACGGCAAAGCCCGCGAAAAGTTTCCCAGTCCGTTCAAAGCCCGGCCCAACTCTAGGTTGGCCAGCGCAAGGCCGGGTTCTTGCTTCAGTACCTCCTGCAATTGCGGAACGGCGTCCTTGTACCGTTCCTCGTCCACGGCAAGCAGAGCCTGATGGAGCCAATTTGCAACCTCGATCTTGTCTTTTGGATCGGAACCTGTTTCTTTTTGCTGTGCGTCGGACTGAGTCGCGGCAGAGGTTACATACCCCAACGCCTGCAGTCGCTCCGCTTGATCGGGAGTAATGTTCGCTTGCATTGTGGTTGCTCCGCCACTCGTTTTGCGGCGGAACTCCTCAAGCTGAGACCGCATAATATCCGCCACCGCGGGGGAAGTGTCGGCCAGATTGTGCAACGCCTTCGGGTCGGACACCTGATCGTAAAGTTCGCGCCGTGGCGCATCGATGTAGAGATATTTGCCCGCGCGCCAAGCTCGCAAGGAACTCCAGCCAAAGGCTCGATGGGGATAATCCGTCTCGGCATAGGCCGGACGCTCCACACGATCGGGTGCTGCGGGATCAGCCAAGGGATGGCCGCGCTCTTTACCGTTTAGCAATTCCAGAAGCGACGCCCCCTGCATCGATCCCGGAATCTCGACTCCGACCGCACTCAAAAGGGTCGGAGCAATGTCAACCAAGCCAACCCGCGTGTCAATCCGCCGGTTTAACTTCCGATCGGCGGGGAGTTTGATCAGGAGCGGAACGTGGACGGTCTCGTCATAGAGAAAGAATCCGTGGCTCTGCTCCCCGTGCTCTCCGAAAGCCTCACCGTGGTCGGCGACGACTGCGATGACGGCTCCATCGTAAAGGCCCCGAGTCCGCAATTCAGCAAAGAATTTGCCGAGTGCGGAATCTGCATAAGCAATCTCACCGTCGTAGGGCGCGGCCGCGTATTTCGTCTTGTAAGGCTCGGGTGGGTCGTAAGGATCGTGCGGATCATAAAGGTGAACCCAAAGGAAAAAGGGCGCGCGGGGCCGTCCGCTCAGCCACGCCAGTGCATGTTCCACCACCACGCCGGCACGCCTCTCCTCACTGCTGTAGCGATCCTCGCCACTGCGGCGGCTGTGGAACCCGGCATCGTAGGTATCGAAGCCACGATCAAAGCCCGGAGCAGCGGCGCTATCCGGATCGAGCACTTGTGATCCCACGAATGCCGCCGTGTGATAACCATCGTGGCGCAGAATGTCCGGCAGATAAGGCAGGTCCTTCGCCAGCGCAGTTCCCAAGTCACCCAGATGATTGAACTGGGGGTACGTGCCGGTGAGAATCGTGGCATGCGATGGCGTGGTCAGCGGCACATGGGCGTAGGCGCGGGAGAATACAAGGCTCTGACGGGCCAACACATCCAGATTTGGCGTGAGCCCCGACTTTGAGCCCAGGAATCCCATCCGATCAGCGCGGGCCGTGTCGAGGGTGATAAGGATGATGTTTGGATGCGCGGGCGGCGTCGAACCGGCCAAACCTGCAGCAGAAAGCACAGCCAGCACAAAAGAAGGGAGGAATCGCTGGCCGATTGACATACGATGCCGCCAGTGTAACACCGGCGCTACGGCCAAGAAAAAACCGCCGACCCAGAGGCCGGCGGTTTGGCTAAGATTCTAGTTGCGCAGTTAGAAGTTGAACCGGAGTCCAAACTCCACCTGCCGGGAAGCGCCTACTGCGAATACGCCGGAGCCGGTGCCGATACGCACAGAGTTAAGATCCGCGAAGTTCTGATCCGTACTCTTATGCGAGTTTGCCGTGCCGTTGACGCTGCCACCCCCGCCACCGAGGCCGCCCGTTAGCCGTCCAAAATTCGCGAAATTGAACACGTTGAACGCGCTGATGGATGGCTCAATCGACAAGTTCTCTCGAATCTTGATTGGCCAGCTCAGAACCGTACTGACCTCCTTATACATCGAGTTGCCAGCCTGGTTCGGAGGTGGCGCACTAACGGGCTGCTTCACCCCGCCCAATCCCTGCAGGTCGGCGACGGTCAACAAGCCAGCAGTTACCAGAGCCTGGCCGGCTGGTGTCGGTTGCCCCGCCTGGTTGGTATTCCAGTTGCTGATGGCAGCACCTATGTTAGAGGCGGAGACCGAGCGCTGGAATTGGCCGGGTTGCCCAACCGTCCCCCCGTTTGCAGGAAAGAGGTCAGCGACCGTGCCGTCTCCGGTCAGATCGCTGCGGAAGATTTCACCTGTCCCCGTCGTACCTCCGGGGGAAACGAGAGTCAGAGTCGTCGGCGGGGCTGAGCCAAAATTGCCGATGATGCTGAATTGGGGGCCATGATGCGCCACGTTAAAGGTCGCACCGAACTTGAACTGGTGCAGGCGATCAAGCGAAGTGGGGCCGCTAAAGCCCGTTGGATTTCTGAAGTCAAAAGCCAGCGGACTGAAGTTCTGATCGCTTCCGCCCGTGCCCACGAACTTTGACAACGAATAAGAGATCGTCAGGTCCATCTGCGAAACTCCGCGGAACGGATTGCCGACTTGCTGCTTATACGAACTCTGCAATCCGTTGTACACGGAACGACCGATGGGGAAGTTGAACTCTCCTACGCCCAGGTCCCCGTTGACTCCACCAAATGCCGCGAACGTGTCTTTGGTCAACCCAAAGACCGATGCCGGGCTTCCGGTAGCGCCGAACGAACTCGACAGTGCCAATCCGGAGTCCAAGCCATCGGCGGCATAGTCGTTTATTGTCGCAGGTCGATTTATAGTGTTCCCGTTCGCGTCTGTAGTAGTGTAAAACCCACTCGGGCAGGGCGCGCTGTAGCTGGCCTGAATCGTAGCCACACCGCAGTTAGCCAGCGTCGAGCTGATGGCAAGGTTCGCCGCGGACAGGTTCAGGTAGCGCGAGTCTCCCACGTGATTGACGTCCACACCTTCCTGGAAGTGCAGGCTGACGTTACGCACATAGTCCACTGTCAGCACTCCGCCTCTCGTCAACTGACGCTGCACGCCGATATTCATCTGGTAGGAGCGTGCGGTGCGGAAGTTGGGCGCAAAAGCGGGACCGACAACGTGGGTATTGAGGGTTAAGTCGTTGCCGACGAAGCCGCCGTTGGCCTGCGGTCCCAAGGCCTTGACCGCCGCCTGGAATTCCTGCTGGAGCGCATAGACGAGCGGACCCGCAACCGAGAGAGGCTGCTGGCAAACTCCGGTTGCCAGGTCCACGCCATTGATCGAGGTGACCGAGTTTCCTGGAGCGAGAGTAAATGAGATGGAGCCCGGTCCGCCAGGGGCAAAGCAGTTCAACGTACCGGTGCCGAAGAACAATCCCGTTGCCAGCTTGTTCGGCCGGTCAAACAGCGTGTTGTTGAAGATGTAATTCTCGTAATAGAGGCCGGCACCGCCACGGATGACGGTCTTGCCGTTCTTCGTAGGATCCCAGGCAAATCCCACCTGCGGCCCATAGTTGTTGTTTGGGTTCTGGATCCGCCCGCCCAATCCCGGCGCGAACTGGTCCAGCAGGTTGCCCGAGCAACCCGGGAAGCCTGCGACCGTCACCGCCGAGCACGGTGTTGGGGCCAGATCGCTATCGCTACGGCCCGTGTCGCGGTTGTAGCGCAGTCCGTAGGACAGGGTAAGGTTAGGCTTGATCTTCCAGGAATCGCCTACGTACCAACTGAATCGTGTATCAGATTGCCCTCCACCCGGATAACCGAACGCCGGCTTTTCCGTGAAAAATCCTTGCCCGTTCCCTAGGACGGCAAAGAAGAGCGGGTTGCTGGTTAGAGGAACACCGGGAGTTGAATTGGAGAGTGTGTAATCCAAGGGTGCAAGCCCAAAGAAGCTCGCGAAACCTCCGCCCTCAATCCGGTTTACACCAGCCCCGAAGCGGAAAATATGCGAACGCCAAACTTTGCTGCCGTCATACTTGAACTGTTTGTTGGTCTGGAGAGTACCCTGCGGTGCCAGTAGGTTGGGCCCGGAGATAACTTCGCCAGTATCGATGGCGGCAATTTCGCCCTGCGGCAGCGGGTCAAACGAAGCCGTAGCTCCGGCAATCTGGTTGTGAAATTTGAGGTAGCCCGCGCGGAAGCTGTGTGACCAGCTTCCCTTGTTCCAGTCCACGCCCAATGCATGGGACGGAGCATTGTCCTTGTTGGAGTAAACCGAGTAGTCGTAGCCGAAGTTGCTCTCGGAGATATTCCAGTTGTAGGTAAAGCGGTAGAACACATGGATCTCTTTGGTGGCGTTCCAGTCCAGCTTGCCGGTCACAGCTGTATCGCGGAAGGGCGAGGTGAACCCTCCATTAAGGCCAGCAAACGACGCCACTGCCACCGGTGCAAGGCCGTCCTGCTTCTGACGCTCCGCATCGATAAACCAGAACAGCTTATCTTTGATAAGTGGACCGCCAACTCGGCCACCAAAATTGTTTCGTTGATAGTATCCACTGCCATCCTCGGCGAAATTGGCTGTCAAGGCGTTGCGGTCGCGGAAATTGTAGAAGCCCTGACCGTGAATCTGATTCGTTCCAGAGCGGGTGGCAACGTTCACCGCACCCGCCGAAGTCAATTCAGTGGAAAGATCGAGACCTGAGCGGCTGATGTTGAACTCCTGGATGGAACTCAACGCCACGTTCTGCGTGGTGGTACCGACAGTCTCATCGCTGATGTCCAGACCATCCAACTCGATACGCGGCGTACGTCCAAACACACCGTTAATTGAGATGGAAGAATAACCGGCCTTGGTGGGATCAAAAGTCTGCCCGTCCTGAATCTGCACACCTGGCTCGAGCTGCGCCAGGTCGAGGAAGTTGCGTCCGTCAACTGGCATTTTGTCGATCTGGTCCGAGGTTAGAACTCCTTGCACGGTGGCCTGTTCGGTATTCACCGTAACCGCGGAGCCCTGCACCTCGACTACAGTGCTCTCCTGGCCAACTTCCAACTTCACATTACCGGATGAAGTTACGGTAACCTGCACGACCACGGGCAGTTGCGTGGTCTTGAAGCCCTTAGCTTCCACCCGCAGAACGTAATCGCCCGGAATCAAGCCACCCGAACTGTAAGTGCCCGAGGAGGAACTTGTGGTCGTTGACACCTGACCGGTAGCCTTGTGAGTGATCGTGATCTTGGCTCCCCCGACGACCGCGCCGGTCGGGTCCGTTACAGTGCCCTGAATACTGCCTTGGGCCACGGTCGTCTGGGCCAGTCCGGCCACAGAGGTCAAAAGCAATGCGGATAGGGTAATCAGAGCCAGCACCGTAAATCGTGCGGAGGGGCGGGAGGAATTAAAGTTCGACATTGTCAGCCTTCCTTTCGGAAATGTCTCTCGGGGAAATTGATCTGCTCACAATTCTTCTAAAATCGCATCTTCAATCAACACAGGGATTTGAACACTGATTTGAGGGGCTCTAGCGTGATCTGACCCGACTCGCTTAGACACAATCTGTTAGTCCCCTGCTCAAAGCGCAAGATTACTTTGTAAGCAGTGAAGCAATTTTCGAGCCAGCCTTCGGCTAACACACTGGATCGATGTTATGTCATTTGAAATCAGTCGTTTCGGATGTTTTTTCCACGAGGGAAGCGAGATGGGCCTTGGTCCGACTCCCCTGAAAAATCCTGAAATCCGTATTTCCAATCTGGGAAAAAGAAAATTTCGAGGGATCACTCGAGACAATACACCCCAAGTCTGGAACCGGCTACACCGCCCCAACAAATCCGGCGGCTGAGGTGAATCGCGTCAGAAATCAGACTTGAAGGTGTAATACCCGGCCCGGTGGCGGACCCTGTAGCTGGCCGAATCCGGTGGCCCGGAAACGTTAACCTGTATCCGCCGGAATTGGGAGTTCGACAGACGTTGCGAAGGATAATATGCCAGCAGGTACTGGGTGCGAAGTTCGTCGCTGATCTGGCGGAAGGCGTCGTCCAGTTGCGCCATGGAGGTGGCGTAGTAATACTTGCCACCCGTGTCCTCGGAAAGCTGGATCAGGGCGTGCTCGCCACCGGTCTCGCGTCCGGCGCTGCTCTCGATGGGCACCACAATAATGCTATAGACTATGCCCTCAGCCTCTTCGGCCGCTCGCACCGCCTCTTTGTAGTCCACCTTGCTCACCGTATCGCCGCCGTCAGTAATCAGCACCAGAACTTTCCGCCCTTGACGCCGGTCGAGCGACCGCGACGCCAGATACACCGCGTCGAACAACGCCGTAGCCGCTCCCAACCGGATGTGGTCAATGCCATCGTCAATCCGCTTGAGGTCGGACGTGTAGGACGTCGACTGCACTACGGTCTCGTTGAATCCAAAAACCGACAGCGAATCGACCGGCCGCAGGATCGCCCGCGCAAAGCGCTTAGCGGAGGCCTGCTCCAGCGGCAGATCGTGCCGCGTGCTCAAGCTGGTATCGATGGCCAGCGCGATTGAAAGCGGCACCGCGGATTCTCTATCGAACACCGAGATGGTCTGGTCGCGCCCATCTTCCTGCACGGTGAAGTTCTCTTTCTTCAGTCCCCCAATCGGCCCGCCTTGCGCATTGGTAACCGTTACGTAGACGTTCACCAGCTTCACATCGACTTTGAGAGTGGGAGGCGGCTCGGTCTGCGGAGCTGTAGGAGACGGGCTTTGCGTCAGCGGCTTTTGCGCCTGCGACCAAGCACCAGCCAGCAAGAAAAGAATCAAAGTCGCAGATTTTCTCATTCGATGAAGATCAGTCGATGAAGATCAGCCCATGTGGCGACAAGCGCCTCGCCTGTCCGACGAGCGAAGCGAGGAGTCCCAGACGCAAAATCTCGCCCGCAAAGCGCCCAGCCCGTTCACTTAGATGCGTCGTCCGCTAGCGGGCTGCCTGAGTCGCCGGAATTTCCGCGTGTGATTTCCTCGGGAAACGGCTCGCCATCGGCCCATACCGCGCCATCCACAAAGTATTCTTTCTTCCAGATGGGGACCGTGCGCTTCAGCGTATCAATCAGCCAGCGGCAGGCATCAAATGCGGCGGCGCGGTGGGCGGATGCAACCACAATCAGCACGCTGGTCTCGCCAATCTCAAGCCGTCCCAGCCGGTGTACAAGAGCGATATCGCGGATCTGGAATTGTTTCAGCGCCTGCTCCGCCAGCCTCTCCATCTCCCGCAGCGCCATCTCCTCGTAGGCCTCGTAGTCGAGATAGAGTGTCTTGCGCCCGCGCGTGGAGTTACGGACCACACCCTCGAAAACGACAGCCGCTCCATCCTCGGCGCGCTTGATGCCGGCCAGCATCGCCGATGTATCAATCGCATCGCGCACGATCCAAGCACGAACGCCCAAAGCACGAACGCCCGAGCCCCCACTCACCGGCGGCAGCAGCGCCACCTCATCCCCAGATTTCAGCGCCCTCTCAGCCCCTGCATACTGCTGATTCACCGCCACCGCCAGCGAAGCCAGCAAGTCATTCATCCGCGGAATTCTCGCAGCACACGTCTCCAACAGATCGCCCACAGTTGCGCCCTCGCGCAACTCCAGATTGTCGCTGGATTTCCCCGCGAGATCCTTCAACACGCCGAAAAATAAAATCTGCACACGCATCGGTGACCGGCCCAGCAGCCGCCCTGTTGCCAGTCTACCGCGAGCGCGTCTATTGCAGCGCAACCACCTGGCTGCCCGCCGGCACCACCAGCAGACCTTGCCCCGCTCCCATTCCCGCCTGTGGGATGGCAAAATATTCCCCGCAGGAAATTGTCGACCCAATCGTCATGGACACTACTTTTTTTCCATTCGTGCTTTGGTAGCCAATCAGCTTGCCGGTGCTGGTACCGGTGTAGACCACTCCATTCACCACGACCGGCGAACAGGAATAACTTTCCCCGGCGCTGGCCACCGCAGTCCACAGCGTGCTTCCCGTCGAAAGGCTCACCGCCGTCAGCGTATCGGCTTCGGTGTAGAACGCGGACTTCCCCAGAAAGGCGGGCATATACAGGCTGTTGAATCCCCCCACCAGAGCGCCCGTCGCGGCATTGAGGGTGAGTCCATCGGTCGAATAGAAAAGTATGTCGCGCACGTAAACCAGTCCCCCGTAAACCGCCGCCGTCTCCCCGCCTCCGCCTTCGCAAGACCCGCTGTAGTGCCATACTTGCTTGCCCGTCTTGGGATTGAACCGATAAGTCTGCGGGCAAACGTATGAAACATAAACTCCATTCGCTGTCACGGCGGGATTCGACGAGTCCCCGTTCGCCACCCCCGCCGTCCACAGCGTTTGCCCATTGGTTTCGCTGACGGCGTAAACCGTTCCGCCGCTACCCGCTCCGCCGGTGTATACGATTCCATTCAGCGCCGTCGGTGGCGAACTAAAGGAATACTGTCCCGCAAGATTGGCGCTCCAGACCTGGTGGCCGTCGCTCGCCGCAAACGCGAAAATCCCGCCCGCGTTGAACGGAGGCGTCTGGGTAGTGATCACAAACAAATTTCCATTCTCGTACGCCGCTCCAATCCAGCTTCCAAATCCCGCCGGAATCGGCTGCGTCCACAGAGTTGCGCCCGTCGTCGCATTCAACCCGTAAAGCGTCGACGGAGTCGAGCCACTCCCTCCGCCAATCACAAACACCATTCCATTCGCAATGATCGGATACGACGCCGTCCCCGCCACCGCAACCGACCACTTCACCGTCAACGGAGGATGGACGCCAGTAGTATGGATCGCGCCCGCATGATTCGGCGTGATCTGGTAAGTCACCGAAAGATCAGTCTGAGCCGACGCAGCGATGGCCAACGCCATCAGGGAAATACCAAGAACGAAGACAAAGACGAACCCGAACAACCGGCTGGAACCTTTCATCACTCCTCCTCAATCAGCACATTCGACGCGCAGGAATTGTATGTCCAAACCTCGCGCCCGTACAGGGGTAAAAAGCACTGAAGTAGAAAGAATGGAGGCGGCGTTTCTTGCATCCCCAAAGACGAATACGAGGCCTCCTTCGGTTGGGTGCAGAACACCCCACAGTTCGGTCCGCTGCGCTCGCCCTCCGAGCCCCTAAAGCGTTCAAGCAAAGCCGCCGATGGATTAAGTGTCACAAAGACCTGCCATGTCGCGACGAGTGCCCCTGCTACTTCTTCTTTGCATCTCGGCGCGCAGCCTGTGCGCCCAGGATTTGTCGGGCATTGAGATCCACGGCTTCGTCACCCAGGGCTTCCTCTTCAGCTCCCAGAACAATTACCTGACCATGCACTCCAGCTCGGGCAGCTTGCAGTGGACCGATGGCGCGGTCAGCATCTCCGATTCCCTCACCGATAAACTGCGTGTCGGAATCCAGCTGCACATGAATCAACTGGGACAGCTTGGCGGCCCCAACATTCAGGTCGATTGGGCTTCCGCAGACTACCGGGTCAATGATCGTTTCGGCTTTCGCGCCGGCAAAGTCAAAACAGTTATGGGCTTGTTTAATGATTCCCAGGATGTCGATGCCGTTTTTCTTTGGACACTGCTGCCGCAAAGCATTTATCCGAATGACAACGAAGGTTTTTTCCTGTCCCACTTGGGGGGCGAAGTCTACGGCCGTCTGCCCCTTGGCCACCGCGTTGGAAAGCTGCACTACGACGGATTCGCCGGCGAATCCTACCTTCCTTTGCATGGCGGATACATCAAACAGATCGGCGACGCCGGTCTCGTTTTTACGACTGCTCCCGGAGGCACCACCTACGGCGGCGACCTGCGCTGGGAGGCTCCTTTGCAGGGGTTACTGATTGGCGCCAGCGCCGATATTCAAGCCATGGACGGCACCGCCCCACAAGGCAGCCTCCATCTGGTTCCATTCCTTTCGGCCTACTACTACGTTCAGTTCCGCAAAGGAAAGTTTTACCTCGCGGCAGAGTACAACGATGCGCCGTCCCGTGCCAGCATAACCCTTGGACAGACTGTGGTTCCAATCCCCGTGGGCGCCCACGCCTGGTACGCCATGGGAAGCTATCAACTGTCAAAGAAAATTCAAGTGGGAAGCTACTATAGCTGCTCCGTCGATACCGGCCTGGAGCCAGGCCTGGCCGTGAATTACTCCAAAGACTGGGTGGTCTCCGGGCGCTACGACTTTGATTCCTATTTTTACGCCAAGCTCGAAGGCCACTTTTTGCACGGAACCGCGCTCGGTTACTACGGCAGCACTAACACCAATGGCCTTAAGGATAATTCGAACATGTTGGCGGCCAAGATCGGGTTCAGTTTTTAGCTGACGAAAATGCGTGGACCAGTGCGTGGACAAGAATGAGCGTCGCAGGCAAAACTCGTTGCTTCCTGCTGCTGTTGGCTTTGGTCGTGTGCTGCTCCACGGCCCGGGCTCAGGATATCGTCTTGGTGGCCAACAAGAGCGTGCAGGTTTCCGCACTCAATGATGCCGATCTTCGCGCCATATTCACCGGAGAGAAAACCAGGTTCGCCGACGGGTCTCGTGCCCTGCCGGTAACCTTAAAGGGTGGAGCGGCCCACGAAGTCTTTCTGCGAAAACATCTTGGCGAAACTCCCGACGAGTTCCGCGCCCAGTGGCGCAAGGCCGTCTTCACCGGCCAGGGCGCCATGCCCAAAACATTCGATTCCGAAGCGGCCGTGATTCAATACGTCGCCACTACCCCCGGCGCGCTCGGCTACGTCAGCCGCATTTCCCCCCAGGACAACGTGAAATCTCTGGCTACATCGAAATAGGAAAGTTGAAATAAGGAACAAGGTGAACGATTCTCGAAGCTCATGGAGTCACTCGGAATACCGTTCCCCCACTGTATTTGGTTCCTCCGTACGAAGTTACGCCAAACAGAAGTCCCTTGCGCAGGACCAGCGGACCCTTGGGATTGCCACCATCGCTATTGCCGCCGGCAAAATCGTGCAGAGTAGTTTCAGTCCACGCTCCTCCTAAAACGGTGGGAGGGCTGAGCTTGTACACGGTACCGCATCCGCCGCCCAGGCAGTTTCCAGGATTTTGGATTGCACCGTTGATGTTGACGCCGTAGAGGTTCCCTGATCTGTCGGAAATCACGCCAAACGGCGAAGACCCATCGAGCCCCCCAGTAAAGTCATAAAGGGTAGATGCGGTCCACCCCGTGCCGCCTGATGGCGGAAACAATTCGAAGACGGTGCCGAGGGCTGCGGGACCTTCCGATGTCCCGAAGTAGCTACCTTTCGGCCCCGGGAGCAGCCCCCCAAATGGAGCCCCATTGGCGGAAGTAAACTCATACAGGATCTTCTCGGTCCACGCGCCGCCGGAAGCCTGCGTCAGCTTGAAGAATGTCCCGAAATCCTGTGGCCCGCCCTCCCCCGTAGTACCGTAAAGCACGCCACCGGGGCCAACAATAATTCCGCTGGGACCGAAGCCGTCAGTCGTTCCCCCATTGAAGTTATAGATCGAGCTCGCGGTCCACGCACCACCCAATACGGCCGGCGGCTGCAATTCGAAAATATTGCCGCAGTTGCCGCCGCAGTTTATGAAGTTGTTGTTTCCTCCACCGGAGTATCCATACAGGTTCCCCGCAGCATCGATCGTCAATTGACCACTTGGGCTAATCGCGACCACTCCGCTATCGAAGCTCGCGATCACCGTGTAAGTCCAGGATCCGCCGAGCACCGTCGGCGGTGACAGCTCAAACGCGGTCCCATTCGAATTTCCGTTCACTCCTACCCCGCCAGACAGCGTGGTGCCAAACAGATTGCCATTCTTGTCAATGGCAAGCGCCGCCAAGGGTGACGCCCCGTCCGTATTGCCGGCGAACTCATGGAGAATGGTCTCAACCCACGCCCCACCTCCGGCCGACGGCGGACTCAATTCAAAAACAGTCCCCAAACCCAGAGTGCCACCCTGCACAGTCACGCCATAAAGATTGCCTGCCTTATCGCCAACCAGACCGTTCCCGCTGTTATAACCGTCGGTCGTGGTGGGATTGAATCGGTGAAGAATGTTTTCTGTTTGCGCCGCGGCCAATGAAAGTGCAGCACCCACGAAGGCGAGCAGCAAGAAGAGCAGCGTGAACCGCGACAAAAGATACGGCGAAAATTTTGGGCTTATCGTTGCGCTTATCATGGAGGTCTCCTGTCTCGGTGGCGCGGTGGAAGTGAGGAAACAGTGCCCGATCTCTAGCTGGTCAGGGGGAGGAGAGAAATATACACAATCCGCCGAACCATGTCCACCGGAAATCAAAAATCTCTGGCTACGTTGACATAGGGATATTGGGAGGGACGTGACTCGACAGGTTCCGGAAAACTCGGATCTCCCTGTTGATTTTGGGCGCGCTGATTTTGGGTGGCGTTTGCGTCCGGAGGACGCCTGACAATAGCCCGGCGTTTTCAACGCCGGGTACGATGTATTGATGTTCGAATCCCTGTCCCTTGGTTGCTTGAGCGCTCCCAAGTCTACTCGCCCGTTAGGAGCCGACACGCTTATCTCATCAGCCAACGCGCACAAGCCACCGGGTTTGATCCCTCCAGGCACGAGGAGAGATTCGATCTGAACGAGAAAATATCGACAGAGCCTTTTGGCCTACGTTGAAAACCCGAATAATTTAATGCACTTTTTCGTTGACCGGTCGCTGCCGGGAGATGAAAATAGGCGACACTGTTTCCCCCTGTCCCGGCCGGAAGGCTCGGATAACTCGCTTTGCCATCCTCGGAGGAACGAATGACCCGCCGCCGCACGACGATATTTTTCTGTCTTTTCCTATTCGTGCTAGTTATGACGACATGCGCCATACAAGCGCAGATTTTTCAACTTGCCCACGCCACTGCTGCCACGGACCCCATCGGCATCGCCGTCGGGGACTTCAATGGCGATCACAAGCAGGATATTGTCGCCACCGACCATAAAGACTCTTTTGTGGACGTTCTCCTCGGCAACGGCAACGGAACCTTTGCCCCTGCCGTGAAGTATTCCGTGGCTGCGGGGCCATCGAGCGTTGCTGTTGGCGACTTTAATCACGATGGCAAACTCGATCTCGCGGTGGCCACATCGCAGGGGTTGGACGTTCTGCTGGGGAATGGTGACGGGACATTTCAGTCCGCCGTGCTCTATCCGTTTACGGCGGGCGGGGCAAATGTAATTGAGTTGGGCGACTTTAACCGTGACGGCAATCTTGACGCCGTAATCGCTACCTCCCAAAACGAGCTGGTGCACATATTTCTCGGAAACAGCAACGGTACATTCCAGCCAGCCGTACAGATCGCAAGCGATTTTGACGATATCGGCCCCACTTCTTTTGTGGTGGCTGACTTTAATGGCGACGGCAAGCTCGATCTGGCATATTCCAATATCACCGGGGTTGGCATCGATGTTCTTTTGGGCAACGGAGATGGAACGTTTCAACCACCGGTTTCCTATAAGGTTGAGCAATACGCCTATGCGGTGGTCGCCGCCGATTTCAACGGCGATGGCAAGATCGACATTGCGGTGCTCCAATGCGGGCCGAAGTGTGACAAACAGGGAGACGATATCGGCCTGCTGTATGGCAACGGCGATGGAACGTTTCAGAACGAACGGAACCTGGTGGCGGCCGCGGAAGTCAATGCTTCGGTCATGACCACCGCCGACGTAAACGGAGACGGCAAGCCCGATCTGATCACCGCCAACTATTTAACCAACGATGTCAGTGTATTTTTGAACATTGGCAACGGTTTTGGCCCGATGCAGAGTTGGGTGGCCGGCCAAACTCCTATTGGACTCGCAACTGGCGACTTCAATGGCGACGGCAAGATCGACCTGGCGGCTGGAAATACCGGCTCCAATACGGTCAGCGTACTCATTGGCAATGGCGCGGGAAAGTTCTCGGCGCCGCGAAACATCAGAACTCCAGGCTCTTCGTTTTCGGTTGCGGTGGGCGATTACAACGAAGACGGTAAGCCGGATTTAGCTGTGGCTAACTACAACCTGGGCAGCGTGAGCGTCCTTCTCGCCCTGCCGAGCGGAAATTTTGCGCCATCGGTGACTTACACCATTGGAGGAACGCGGCTCCCGCAAGTGCTCACCGCAGACTTCAACGGTGATCATCATCTCGATCTGGTGGCGCTCAATGCCAGTAGTACGACCTTCAGCGTGCTTCTCGGCAACGGAACTGGAACATTTGGCACTCCACTCTCTTATTCCACGGGCCTGCCCCAACCCATGTCACTCATTGTCGGCGACTTCAATCAGGATGGAAATCAGGACGTCGCCTTCTGCGACTATAACGGCTCGGTCAGCGTATTGCTGGGCAAGGGCGATGGAACTTTCCGCTCGCCGGTGGTCACGACCGCTCCCGCCGGTCTGATCTACATTCTTGCCGGAGATTTCAACGGTGATGGCAAGCTTGACGTTGCGGTTACACAGAACGGTACCGCTCTTTATGTCATGCTCGGCAATGGCGATGGCTCGTTTCAGCCGGCGTCGGCCCCGTACACGGTAGGAAACTACCCGCAGCAAGGAGTCGTTACCGATCTCAACCACGACGGCAAGCTCGATCTGGCGATTCTCAGCGTCGGCTACGGTGATCCGAGCGGTACCCTCTCAGTGCTGATCGGCAACGGCGATGGAACCTTCCAGACGGCAAGAAACTACCCCGTGGGCGTCGAGCCCCAGGCAGTCGCAGTCGCCGATTTCAACAACGATGGCAATCCGGATTTAATCGTCAGCAGTTGGCAAACCGACCGGCTGCCGGTGTTCCTGGGCAACGGGGATGGAACGTTCAGGCCCGGCCCACAGATCGTCTCTGGCCATCAGCCGATTGGATTCTGCGTGGCAGACTTCAACGGCGACGGCAAACCGGACCTGTGCGTTACCAACGAAAACTCCGGCTTTGCTGCAACTTTGAGTATTTTCCTGAACAATTAGGGATTCTCAACCGAAATAACCTGGGACTTGGTAGCCACCTACGCCGACGTACGGTAAGCGGCTACCAATCCGCCGAACCATGTCCACTCGAAGTCAAAATCTCTGGCTACGTTGAAAATGGGATTGGGAGGGGCGTGACTTCACGGTTTCGGAAAACTAGGGTGTCCCTGTTGATTTTGGGCAGCGCTGATTTTGGGTGGCACAAACGGTTTACCGCTGCGCTAATCAGGTTGTTTTCAGCCGGCTTTACAGACCGCCAAAAACTCACTCGCCGGCTCGGCGTTGGAGGGGCGCGACTTCAGTCGCGCCATAGGATTCCGCCAATACCAACAGCGGCTTTAGCCCCCTGAGGTGGAAGATTTCGCTCGAGGAATTAGTTCTCTGCAACCAGCGCCAGCCCTGCACCTCGTCTACGTTCCCGTACCCAACAAGTCAATCACCTGGGGTTTCGATGACGCGCTGTCGTTGATCGTGACCGTGCCGGACTTCGCGCCTTTCGTCTTCGGGGAGAACGTCGCGCTGATGGTACAGCTCGCTCCTGGCGCAACGCTGGTTCCGCACGTCGAGGTCACGCCGAATTGGGCGCTGGCTTTCATGGTCCCAATCTTCAAGGCTGTCGTGCCTGTATTGGTGAGGGTGACCGCCAGCGGTGCACTGGTTGTACCGACGGTTTGGCTCTTGAAGTTCAGAGGCGTGGTCGGCGAGAAGCTGACTACTCCGGTATTGAGCGACACGATGACATTGTTGGCGTGATAATTAGCCAGGACAAAATCCGGTTTCCCGTCCCGGTTGAAATCCCCCACTGCCACGTAGAGGATTTCCCTGCTGGCGGGGTAGTACGTTCCCGGCTGGAAGGTGCCATCGCCGTTCCCCATGAACACAGTGGCACCGGCGGAAAAAAGGGCGTTCGCCGCAACCAGGTCCAGTTTGTGGTCACCGTTGAAATCGGCTGCTGCGACTGATATGGGGAAAGTGGTGGGATACTGCACCGCCGTCTGAAAGGTACCGTCGCCGTTCCCCAGGACTACGTTGAGCCCTGCCGCCTCCGCAATCGCCAGGTCGAGCTTGTGATCGCGGTTGAAGTCGGCCACCGCAATCTGAGCAGGAGACTCTCCGCAGGGATAACTTGCCCCGTACTGGAATGTACCGTCGCCATTGCCCAGCAGAACGTTGATGCTGAAGTTGCCGGCCGCAACCAGGTCGAGTATCCCGTCGCGGTTGAAGTCGCCCACACCAATACTTTCGACGTCGAAGGATGGATTCGTATTCACCGCCGCCCCGAATGTTCCATCCCCATTGCCGAATAAAACGCTGATGCATTTGCAGGGATTGCTGTAGGAAACGGCAACCAGATCGAGTTTGCCATCGCCGTTGAAGTCGCCCACGGTGACGAAATTTTCGTACGCTGGAACCGCGGGATTCGGTGCCGCCCGAAAAGTGCCGTCGCCGTTTCCCAGCAGGATGGTGAGATAGGTGCTGAGCGAGTTCGCCACCGCTAGGTCCAGATTGCCATCGTGATTGAAGTCGGCAGCAACGACGGAAATCGCGCCCTCGCCAGCAGTATATGCGGTCTTTTGGGAGAACGTGCCATCGCCGTTGCCCAACAAGATAACGACGTTGTTGCTGTTAGTCTCGGCTGTCACCGCGAGATCCAGTATGCCATCACGGTTAAAATCTCCGACAGCAATAGAGGTAGGGAAGGTGTTCGAGAAAAAAGGGCCGCGCGTTTCGAATTGGGCGAGCGCGGGGGAGCTTAAGAGGAGAGCGCAGAACACGGCCAGCCCAATGCCACGCGGATTTGCAGCCCAGGGAACCATCTTGCCCTCCTTGCGCTCTTGCGCGGGCAAAGCCGCGCCTTCGAAGCCGAGCGGGGGACGAACGGGAATGGAAGTTATCACAACTCTGCGATCCGTTCCACCACTATCTCATCTTGTTAGGCTTCCGTAACACAGGTCCGACTTGGTTGTCGGATCCGAAACAATTGATGTAGATTGATCTCCTTCTGCAACGAAAGCTCAGAGAAGATACGGAGGGCAGCAGGTGAAAAGGACGCTTGGCGTCCTACTCTTCGTGGTGCCGCTGATAAACCGGGCACCATTCGGGACGCTCTCTACTTTCGGTCCGACCGTCTGTCCGCAGGTTTCCCGCTCTTTCGACTTGACAACCTCCCCAATCCAGCACAAGCTTCTCGTGCTCCACCCGCACCCTCCCCACAGCGAGCTCGACTCCATTTGAGAACAGCAGCCCGAATGCAGATCGCCAAGAATGAGGTTGATATGACCTACAAAATCGCAATCGCTCTACTCTTCTGCATCGCCCCTGCCACGCTCGGTGCTCAAACCAAGTTGGCTCCGGCCAATCTCACATTTCGAAATGTCGGAGCCGATGTCGGGTTAATTCCGCTAGGCATCGGGCGCAAAGCCATTGTAGGCGGCGTCTACGGCTACGGCCGATCACTAACCGAGGTAGGATTCCTTCTCAAACCTCCCGGATCGATCCCGCAGTTCATGATCACTGTGAAGAGCAGCTGGACCTCTGGCTTGGCAACTGGGGTCGACGCCCAGGATGCGTTTGTTGTTGGCGGGTACTGTACCGCGAACGATTGCGCTTCAAATGTCTCCAAGCATGGCTTTCTTCTGGAACTCCAAAGCGGCCTTATCTTCAGACAGCTTGATTTTCCCGGCTCTTGGACCCTGCCCGCGGCTGTCAATTCCTCGATGGTGATCGTCGGTACTTATTGCCCCAGTGGCTCATGTTACTTGCAGTATCCCGATCACGGATTCAAGTACGAAAACGGCGTCTTCACCGAAATCACATTTCCCGGCGCCACTTCGACCGGCGTTTTCGGCATAAACGATGCCGGGGACATGGTGGGCGGCTATTTCACCAACGGTTCTCCGCAGGCGTGGCTGTATCGCAGTGGAGTTTACACGACGCTGAATCCGCCCGGATCTGTTGGGGCAACCGCATTGGGCATCAACAATTCCGGTGTGGTTGTGGGCACGTTTTACGACGCCTCCAATCAGTTGCACGGCTTTACCTATCAATCTGGAGTGTTCCAGCAGATCGATCACCCCAACGCGACACAGACAAGTGCGAGCGGCATTAACGACCAGAATGAAATTGTCGGCACCTACGAAACCACGACGGGCTCGGTCGGCTACCGCGCTAAATGAGAAATAACCGTCGGTGGCCGCCATTGTGAAAGGGTGAAGGTGCCATCCTGTCCCAAACTATTTCCACACCCCACGTGTGACATCTGACCTTGCCCTCGCCATTCAAATCGGTAATCATGGTCGAGGCCGTAACGTTTGGCACAAGCCAACTCGTGCCGTCTCGAAGTCCTGCGTTTCACGGACTTTGATAGCTAAGCTCTTTGAAAAACGTATTTTGCGGAGAATTTCCTGCTAACCTGGTGATTCCAATACCGGCGACCGGTAGGGGTATACCGATTCTCGGGTACAGACCGAGCGAACCGACGCCCCGCGCCCAACGACGCCCTGAAATTTATTTTCCAGGTGAGAGCCGCAGTGGGCAAGGTGGCCAGTCGAAGCCGGGCATGCTAAGCCGTTGAAAAGAAGAATTTTACGATAAGTCCTTTAGAAAACGGATTTTAGCCAGACTAAGCCGAGATCCTCAATCGTAACTCCTTATTCTCCAAAGATTTGGACGTCAGATCCGGAGAAAAAATTTGATCCGGATCGATCCGCCGGAGACGGCCCAAAGGCGCGGGACAAAAAAATGCCAGCCCCGAAGGGCTGGCAACTGATCACTAGCCACTGGCCACTGCTTTTTTACGCCTGCGCGAACGCCTTATCGTGAACCGCCGCCGGCGTCGTGGTGAGCATCTTAGCAGCGGTTGACTCCGCCACCGCAGGCAGCGAAACCCGCAGCGCCTCATCAATCGTCTTCACGTAATGAACCGTGAGGTTCTCGATTTGCTCCTTCGTGAGATCCTCCTCCACGTTCATCCTGTTTTCCGAGGGCAGAATCACGTCGGTGACTCCAGCGCGCTTGGCAGCCAGCACTTTTTCTTTAATGCCGCCCACCGGAAGCACGTTCCCGCTAAGTGTGATCTCGCCAGTCATCGCCGTCAGCGGACGGATGCGATGCCCCGTAAGCAATGACACCAGCGTGGTCGCCATCGTCACACCCGCCGATGGACCGTCCTTGGGAATCGCTCCCGCCGGCACGTGCATGTGAATGTCGTGATCGGCGAAAAAGTTTTCCGCGACGCCAAGCTGCGCGGCGTTCGAACGCACCCACGTCAGAGCCGCCTGCATGGATTCCTGCATCACCTGGCCAATCTGCCCGGTCATGGTGAATCCACCTTTGCCCTTCATGGCGTTGGCTTCAACAAAGAGCACGTCGCCCCCCGAGGGAGTCCACGCCAACCCCACAGCCACTCCCGGACGTTCCGTGCGTTCTTCGATTTCGCCTTCGGTGCGAATCTTAATTCCGCCCAGAAATTCCTGAACGATTTCCTGCGAGACCACAAGTTTCTCGGTCTTGCCTTCGGCCAGCCGACGCGCCTGCTTGCGGCAGATGGTTCCGATCGTGCGCTCAAGACTGCGAACACCCGCCTCGCGCGTGTAGTGACGAATCACATAGCGCAAGGCGTCGTCGGGAAATTCGATTTGCTCGGTCGTGATTCCGTTTTCTTCGACCTGACGAGGAACCAGATAGCGTCGCGCGATGTGCAGCTTTTCTTCCTCGCTGTAGCCTTGCAGTTCGATGATCTCCATGCGATCGCGCAGCGGCTCGGCAATGGGGTCGAGCATGTTCGCGGTCGTGATGAAAAGCACTTTCGACAAATCAAAAGTGACGTCGAGATAGTTGTCGCGGAACGTGGAATTCTGTTCGGGATCGAGCGCCTCGAGCAAAGCCGAAGCGGGGTCGCCGCGGAAGTCGCGTCCAACTTTATCGATCTCGTCGAGCATGAAGACGGGATCTTTGGTCTCAGCTCGGCGAATGCCCTGGATGATTTGTCCCGGCAGAGCGCCGATGTATGTGCGACGATGCCCGCGGATTTCCGCTTCATCGTGCACACCGCCAAGAGAGAGGCGAACGAATTTGCGGCCGAGCGCGCGAGCGATAGATTTACCGAGCGAAGTCTTGCCAACGCCGGGAGGTCCGACAAAGCACAGGATTGGACCCTTCATGTTCGGCTTCAAACGCCGGACAGAAAGGTAGTCAAGAATGCGATCCTTAACTTTTTCCAGATCGTAGTGGTCTGTATCCAATATCTCTTTTGCCTTGAGGATCTCGATCTCCTGGCCGGAAGTCTTGGCCCAAGGCAGAACAGCCAGCCACTCGACATAGTTGCGGGTAAGCGAATAATCGGCGGCCATCGGCGACATGCGCGAGAGGCGTCCCAATTCTTTGAGCGCTTCTTTCTTCACTTCGTCGGGCATGCCGGCGTCGTCGATTTTCTTTTTCAGATCTTCAACGTCGCGCTGGCCTTCGTCCTGCTCGCCCAATTCCTTCTGGATGGCCTTCATCTGCTCGCGCAGGTAATACTCGCGCTGGGTTTGCTGGACGCGATCCTGCACCTCGCTCTGAATCTTGTTGCGCAGTTGCTGCACTTCAAGTTCTTTGGCGAGATGCTGGTTGATCTTTTCCAGGCGTACGCGAATGTCTAGAGTCTCGAGCGTGTCCTGCTTGTCGGGCGTAGATAGCGAGGGTAAAGATGATGCGATGAAATCCACGAGACGACCAGGTTCGTCGATGTTCAACGCTACCGTAGAAAGTTCATCCGAAAGCGTGGGCGAACCGGCAACGATCTGCTGGAACAGCGTCAGCACATTGCGCTGCAAAGCCTCGATCTCGGAACTGTCTGGGGGAGCGGCCTCTGGAATAGTCGACACCTGGGCCCGCATAAACGGCGCCAGTTGCGTAAACTCACTTAAACGCACCCGCTCCAAGCCTTCGGCAAATACGAACAGGCTCTGGTTGGGCATCTTTACAACTTTATGTACGATTGCAGAAGTGCCGACGGTATAAAGGTCGCTGGGTTGGGGATTGTCCACACGCGCTTCGCGCTGTGCGACAACGACAATAGTTTTATCCTCTCCGAGCGAGTTAATAAGCTGGACGGAACTCTCCCGGCCTACCGTGAGGGGCAGGACGGCGTGCGGAAAAAGAACAGTATCCCGGACAGGAAGCACGGGAAAAGCCCGTACGTCGTTGGTTTCCCGGGTCTTAGCAATCTGCTCGGAAAGCGGTAGTTGGCTCATTGGCTCTCCTTGAGTGTAACTCACTCAAGCTTAGATGAGAATTCTGAAGAAAGGTTTCAGCCCGTCGTGTCTCGGGCCTTTTGATTCTATCGGCATTGTCCGCCGCGCGACATGATGCCCAAGGTACCGGGGCTATTGCGGAGGCGAGAAGCCCTTCTTTGACCTGAATCATTTTGGAGTGAATCGCGAGAGATCGAAGATCCCCAGCTTCTTCTCGAGCGCGGCAACCTGGTCCACAACTTTAAAGAAGCCTTCGTGGCCAAAGAGCTCGTCTTCTTTCTTTTCGAAATCCTCGCCGAGCGCGTCGTATTCGTGGGACGAGACGAGGGAGCGGAAGGCGGGAAAGAGCACCGTATCTTCGCGGGCCTCGTGCGGACGGTACATGCGAAGAAATGCGCGCAAGGCATCGGCGAGCTTTTCGGTGTCGGAGACATACTTCAGCGTAGCGATCGACGATAACTCTTTAATCTGTGCAGTTAATTCCCTGCCAGCTTTATGCTGGGCGAGCAGAGTGTCCACAAGATTGACCAGCTTGCCTGCTTTGCGAAAGCGCGGAAAAAGGAAATCCTCTTCGAGCTTCTCGTGGTACTCCTCGACGAAGTGGCGTACGATGTCAGCGGCGCTGGCCAGCACCGCACCGTCGAAAGTCTGTTTGGCCGCGAGCAGGCGGAGGTGCTCGTCGTAGATCAGCAGGATGCGGTTCAGGACTCCGTGCTCGCGCATGAGATCTTCGGCGGGCGAAATCTTTTCGGCGTCTTTGCCCTTTTCTTTCTCGTCGTCCTTGCCCTTTTCGGAAGCTTGCGGTTTCTGCGGAACGGCAAATGCCAGCGTGGGCAGCAACAATCCAGCGCTGGTTATGGATGTGCGTTGCAGGAAAGCGCGGCGAGTGGAGTGTAGTTCTGGCATTGTCTCTCCTAAGGCTCTATAGGTTCTTTCGCGATTCCATCAAATGTCATAGTCTTCATGTTTGAGTTTGACGAAAATCTTGCGAGAATGGGTTGCACGATTCACGCTGCCGGATAAATTCCCAGCACCTTGACAAACTCCGCAACCTCTCCCAAATGACGCAGTGCGTTTCTCGCTGGTTCATCGTCTCCCCTAAGAAAGTCGACATAGAAAACGTATTCCCAGGGGCGTCCGCGCAGGGGGCGCGACTCAATCTTACTCAGACTGATGTCGCGGAGGGCGAAGACACTGAGCGACTTGAAGAGCGCTCCGGGCTGGTTCTTCAGCTTGTAGGCGATCGAAGTCTTGTTTGATCCGGACGGAATCAGGCGCTGGTAGCGGCTTGCGAAGGCGTCGCTTCCCTTCTTGGCCATAGCCGCTTTGCCCGTCATTGCTCTAGTCTTCGATCTAGTCTTCGCTCCAGTCTTTCGAACCAGCAAGAAGCGTGTGAAGTTGCGTTTGTCATCCTCGATGCCGGCTTGGAGAATCTTGCCGGAGTATTCGCGAGCGGCGTGGCGTCCGGCGATACCGGCGGCATCTTGCAGATGTTCGGCTACAACGTGCTTCACGCTGCCGGCTGTGTCGTAGAACGGGACGGGTTCGATCTTGGGATGGTGGCGGAAAAAGTCGCGGCACTGGTCGAGGGCTACGGGGTGCGAGAATGCGCGGCGCAGCGCGCTCAGCTTCACGCCGGGGGCCGCGATCAGGTTATGCACGATGCGGAGCCGGAATTCGGCTTGAATGAACACTTCCCGCGCGACCAGGAGATCGGCGTGCTCGGCGACTGTGCCCGCCAGGGAGTTCTCGATGGGGATAACGGCTGCCGCGACCAGCCCACTCTCCACGCGGTCGAACACTTCTGCGGAACGGGCGCAGGGGACGACCGCGCAACCCGGCAGCATCTGCTCTGCGGCCTCGTGGCTGAAGGAACCGAGTTCACCCTGGATCGCGACTTTAACTTTCATCACTGGCAAGGTAGCTGGAGAGACTGCAAAGTGCAAATCGAAAAGCCTTGAACCGCAATGGTCGCAAAGAAGGTCGCAAAGGTCGCTAAGAAAAAAGCTCGCAGATTAGGACTAGACGAGCGTCTTCTCCAGTACCAGTGCGTCCACGCCATTCGAGTAGTACCTGGGGAAGGTCTTGATCACGCTATATCCGTGGCGCTGGTAGAACGCCAGAGCGGACACATTATCCACCGCGGTCTCGAGTTCGACGGCGCGGCATTCGGCAAGGATCAACCTATCTTCGGCCGCACGCAGAAGGAGCGATCCCACGCCGAAACGGCGGGCGGCAGCGACGACGTCGATCGTGATGATGTGCCCGCGGGCGCGGGGTCCCGCTTCGGCCACGATAAAGCCAGCGACGGTAGCGTCGTCAACCACGGCCGGCGAAGATTTTTTTTCTCCGCTCGCGGCCTCTGGGCTGTCGCCTGCTGCCACTCCCACGGCAACCAGCGTGAAGGACGCGGGACGGCGGATGTAAAACTTTAATTCCGCCCGGGAGTAGGAAATTCCGGGCGCGAAACAGGATTGGTCGATACGCCAGAGCGTGTCGAAGTCGGCGGACTTGAAGTCGCGGACAGAGAAGGGCACGCGGCCATTGTAAAGGGCGGAGGCAGGTCGGGCCCGGCCCGAATTATTTCGGCAGGGTTTTCCACAGATCTATGCCTCCGAACTGCGCGAAGGGAGGAATTGGAGACCATTGGCCTCTTGCTTCATCCGCAACCTCGGACGTACCATGAGCATCAGAGGAAGCGTGGTGGAGCGCCTTCTTTTGATTGACGTGGTCGCTTCGGTTGCCGTCCTGGCGCTCTGGTACGTCGTGTTTTCCCATTACAACCGAAAAAAGGGCGCGGCGGCATTGCGCTGGGTGCAGAACGCATGCGCAGGCAAGGGACGCATCCTGGAATCGCGCTGGATGGGAAATTCCCGGCTCCAGGCGCGCATTCACTTTCCTTCCCGTTGGTTTGAGAACGCCCGCGTGACCATGAAGTTCCGGCCACGGGCGGTTCCGATCCAGTGGCTGATGAGCTGCTGGCACAAGCAAAAAGAAACTTTGACTTTCGAAGCCGACCTGGATGGTTCTCCCAGCTTTCAACTGGAAGTGATGCGGCATCGCTGGTGCGCCCACAACCGCGGAGTTTCATCCCGCAAGCGTGACGACCGCGAGTGGGATATCTACGAACCCGGCCCCGTCATTCTGACGACGCGAACGCACTGGAAGCAGGATCCGTCGGCGGAACTGAATGCGCTCATGTCGGCGCGGCGGCAGGATATTCTTCAGGTCCACTTCCGTCCCGAGTCGCCGCAGTTTTCGGCCACAGTTCGTCTGGACGCCTTGGCCGATCCCAATGCCGCTGCGGAATTTGTAAGCGCGTTGCGGGAAATCGCCGCTGGCGCTTCGACACACCGCCAGTAAGCTCTCCCTCTAAGCTCGACTGAAGCCTGAATTCCCTTTCGCGTCTCCAGAGGCTGTGCTATTGTTCCCGGCCATGGACAATTCCACGCCACAATTCGGCACCGCTGAGTATCTCGGGCCGCCAGGATCCGATCGCTGCCATTTCTGCCAGCAGCCCATCGCGGGAAATTACTACCGCGTGAATGGAGCGATGGCGTGTCGCGGCTGCGCCGAGAAGGCGCTGAGCGAATTGCCGGTGGACAGTCACTCCGCCTACATGCGCGGCCTGCTGTTCGGGATCGGCGCGGCGATTGCCGGACTGATCCTCTATGCCACCTTTGAAATTATGACCGGCATCATCATCGGTTATCTTTCACTGGCGGTTGGCTGGATGGTGGGGAAGGCGATGATGAAGGGATCGAATGGCCATGGCGGACGCCGCTACCAGGTCACTGCAGCTTTGCTCACCTATGCGGCGGTTTCCATGGCTGCGATTCCCATCTGGATCCATTACGCGATCGAGCACAAGCCCGCCCAACAAACTTCCGAGCAACAAAAGCCAACGGACGAACAGCGGCAATTGGATCAAGAATCCGGGAAGCAATCCGAAGCGGCGCCTGCTAAGCCACGCATGGACCGGAGCAAGGCATTGCTCCAACTGGCTTTTCTAGGACTCGCATCGCCTTTTCTGGAACTGGCCGATCCGTTCCACGGCCTGATTGGGCTATTCATCCTATTCATTGGGATTCGGATCGCGTGGCAAACCACACAACAGACACTGCCGTCGCTCGATGGACCGTTTGAATCACCTCGGCCTCCTGCAGCCTTCGGCGCGGGCTGACCAGAGTAAGATTAAAGAGTTGTGTCCTCTATTACTCCCGAGCTGATTCGAAACTGCAGGCATTGCGGGCGCGAGCTCACTCCCGGGGCGCTGGTCTGCGACCAGTGCCACGCGCTGGTTCACTCGGAGGAACTGGATCGACTGGCGGCTGAGGCAAAAGCGATCGAGGGGAGCGGAGATCTACGTAGGGCGCGCGAACTTTGGCTCGCCGGACTAAATCTCTTGCCGCGCGCGTCGAAGCAGTATGACTGGATCAAAGAACACGCGCGCGAGCTTGAGGTGGCGGCGCTTAGGGTTCCAGGAAATGGCGCTCAGGTTCCGCCATCCACGGACAACCCGTGGGCCAAGCGTCTGGGGCCCGTGGGACCGATCGCGATTCTTCTGGCCAAGGGCAAGACTGTTTTGTTTGCGCTCTTCAAGCTGAAATTCCTGCTCAGCTTCGCAGCTTTCATTGGAATCTATTGGGCCGCTTGGGGAATGAAGTTTGGTATCGGCTTCGCGGTGCTGATACTGCTTCATGAGATGGGCCACTTTATCGACATCAAGCGCCGCGGCCTGCCGGCGGAGATGCCGGTTTTCTTGCCCGGCCTTGGAGCGTATGTGCGCTGGCAGGCTCTGGGCGTGCCTTTGGAGACGCGCGCGGCCATCAGCCTGGCAGGACCGCTGGCCGGATTCTTAGCGGCAGTCGCCTGCGCGGTGCTCTGGTGGCAGACCGGTAATCCGTTCTGGGCGGCGTTGGCGCGTGTGGGCGCGGTGCTGAACCTGCTGAATCTGATTCCTATCTGGATTTTGGACGGCGGCCAGGCCGTGCTGGCGTTGAGCAAGATGGAGCGCATCATCCTGCTCACCGCATGTCTCGCTCTGTGGCTGGTGTTGGGTGAAAATATGTTCTTCCTGGTGGCTCTGGGTGCGGGCTATCAGGTCTTTTTTGCCGGAGGCCTGCCTCCGCATCCCAGCCGCACCACAACGATTTATTATGTCGCCGTTCTGACGGCGCTGGGCGTGATCATCCGGCTGATGCCGGGAACGGGCTTGGGTGTGCGGTAAAATCTTGCCCAACGCTTGAACATACAGTTACGTTCCAGTGCCGGAGAGGTCAATCACCATTGGCTTCGACGAGGCGCTGTCGTTGATCGTGACCGTGCCCGACTTCGCGCCTTTCGTCTTTGGGGAAAACGTCACGATGATAGTGCAGTTCGCTCCCGCCGCCACGGTTGGCCCGCACGTGGAAGTCATGGCGAACTGGCCGGCGGCTTTCATGGAAGAGATCTTCAGCGCGGTGTTGCCCGTGTTGGTTAGCGTGACGGTCTGAGGCGAACTGGTAGTGCCGACGGCCTGCTTCTTGAAGGACAGCGGCGTAGTGGGGGAGAAGCTGACGACGCCCGTGTTGAGAAGCACCGGAACGTTGCCGTTGCCCCACGAGGGCACAACAAGATCGAGCCGGTGGTCGCCATTGAAATCCCCCACGCCGACAAAGCGGCTCTCAATACCCGTTGGGTAGAGAGTCGGAGGCTGGAATGTGCCGTCGCCGTTGCCTAGGAAGACGCTGGCGCCTGCAGGCTTGTCGAAATTCACCGCGATCAAGTCGGGGTTGCCGTCGCCGTTGAGGTCGGCGACCGCCGCCCAGATGGGGTCTTGGGTCTGGTAGTTCACCAACGGCTGGAAAGTGCCGTCGCCATTGCCCAACAGCACGCTGACATTGAGGAAGTCGCCGTTGACCACCACCAGGTCCAGGTTCCCCTTGGGAATGAGGCGGGCGGCGAAAATAGCCGTGGGATCGAGAAGAGGATAGCTTGCAGAGAGTGTGAAGGTGCCGTCGCCGTTTCCCAGCATGATCTGCACGTTGCTCTGCGAGCCGAACTCTAACGTGGCGGCCACATCCAGCTTCCCGTCCTTGTTAAAATCGCCCACGGCAATAGCGTTATCTTCCGCTGGCAAGGGCGTTTCGATATACGGCTGAAACGTTCCGTCTCCGTTGCCCAGCAAAACGCTGAGCACATTGGGTACCGGCTCGAGCGTGACCAAGTCTAATTTGTGGTCACCGTTGAAATCCCCCACCTGGACACAGCACGGAACCAGAGGCGTGGGATAGTATTGCGGTGCTTGGAACGTTCCGTCGCCTTTGCCGAGCAGCACAGCGACCTCGCTGACCGAGCCGTACTTGAACACCGCCACTGCCACATCGAGGTTCCCATCATTGTTAAAGTCGCCCATGGCCGGGGTGTCGGGGCAACCTTCAACGTTATAGCTCACGGGGGGGCGGAAGGTGCCGTCACCGTTGCCCAACATGATGCTGACCTGGTTTGCGACGATGCAAGTGGTGACAACAAGGTCCAACTTCCCGTCATGGTTAAAGTCGCCCACCAGTGCTCCCCAAGGCCCGGGCACGGTTGGCGTGATCGATCTCGTTTCGAACTGTGCAGCCGCTGAGCTCGCAAACCCGCATAAGCACACAAGCACTACGCGGAGCAAGAACATTGTTCGGCAATCTCGTGTCATACCTGCTCCGTTCACTTCGTGCAATGGTTTGCCATATCCGACTCGATGGCGCTCACGGCAGAAGTACCGTTCGGGGTAGTGGCCTGCGACCCCGTTACGCCTTCCTCACCATTGCACGCGTTGATCCCTGTGAAGGCGTAGTGCGGTTGCGGGTGGATGGTCGACGAGAACTGCTGGTGGTACAAGGCGCCCTGAGAACCCGAGTTATTGGGGCAATGTGAATTGCCGCACGTCCCCGACTGATAATTTGTAGACGCACCCAGGCGAACCTCCTGGTTGGGAATCTGCGGGGGACAGACCTGGCGGAAAGCATACTCCTTACGCTTCTCGGTTCGCAACCAGAAATGTCCCGGCTGAAGGAAAGCTGGGGCAGCTCAGCCTATGATGGCATCCGGCAAAGCTAAGGCATCCCCTACTGGACTCTTCTCCCAAACGAAAACCGAATCCCTTCCATCAGCTTTTTCGATTGTCCCGACCGCAGACTCGCGCTATTCTTTCCGGTACACCCCCAGCCGTTTCAACTCCATGTTTCGGTGGCGTTGCTTGCTGAAAACATACTTGCAGACTACGAATAGGAGACTGAAGACCATCCATGCCTAATGAACTTCGCAATTTTCTGGCCCTTACCTACGACGAACTGGAAGACCTGAATCTGAAGGCAAAGGAGCAGCGCAGCAAGCGTGCTCCGGTCCATAAGATTCAGGAAGAACGGCTGAAGTATTTGACGGACGAGAAGCGGATCAAGGCCGTGACCGTCCTCTTCAGCGATCTCGAGGGCCGGTTGCACATGCTCGATTACGACAAAAAGTTCTTGATCAAGAGCTGGGACAATCTCACCTTTGATGGTTCCTCGATTCGCGGCTTTACTGCGCAGCGCGAGAGCGATCTGCGCTTGGGCATTGACTGGGGTGCGTTCTACTGGGCACCGGCGGATGTGTTCGGGTCCGGCAAGGTGCTGGTGTTTGGAGAAGTCATCGACAAAGGCGGCACATCTTACACCGCCGACATTCGCGGCGTGCTGAAAAATTATGCCGCCGACTTGCACAAGAAAAAAGGCTACACGCTCAACGCCGCCAACGAAATTGAAGGTTTCCTGTTCAAAGGCTCGGACGCCGAGCGCCGCTATCACGAGACCGGCAAGTTCGAATACGTCAACACTGGCGGATACTATCACTCTCTGCCAGGCGATCTGCTGCGGACGTTCATCGATACCACCGCTGAGGTGCAACGCTCGATGGGCTTTCAGAATGAGAAAGACCATCCCGAAGTTGCGCCCTCGCAGTTTGAAATCAACTACGGATACGGCGAGGTCGTCGCAGCTGCCGATCAGATTCAGCTCTACAAGTTGATTTGCCGTCAGGTGGCCACGAACATGGGGCTGACCGCGTCGTTCCTCCCGAAGCCGGTTGTGGGAGTAAACGGCAGCGGCATGCATACCAATGTTTCCATCAGCGAGGACGGGAAGAACTTGTTCTGGGACGCGAAGGGCGAAGAGAAGCTCAGTAAATTGGGCTGGGCGTTTCTTGATCGCATCCTCACCCACGGCAATGACATTTGTCTGCTGCTGAACCCGAGCGTGAATGCGTACCGGCGTCTTGATCCTCACTTCGAAGCGCCGAACCAGATCAAGGCGTCGCCGGTGGATCGCGGATCGATGATCCGCATTCCTATCGGGAATGAAAAGAGCATGCGCGTGGAAGTTCGATCGGTGGCGCCGGATGCGAATCCGTATCTGGTGATGCTGTCGATTTTCAAGACCGGCATCGACGGCGAAACGGCGAAAATCAAGAATCTCCGCCAGGCCGAGAGATATTTGCCGGACAATATCTACGACGCACTGGATAACTTCCGCAAGGCAGAGTGGACCACCACTCTTCTGGGCGAGGATGTGAAGGGCCGCTACGCTGACTTGAAGCAGGCGGCTGCCGACCGCTGCCCGCGGATGCTGGGAACATTCGTAAAGGCGCCTGAGGTGCAGTATCACCACGACGTCTACAACCAGTTTTTGTGGAATCTGTTCTAAGAGGTTGCATTTCTGCCAAACGAAACGCCCTGGTCGCAAGTCCAGGGCGTTTTTTGTGGCGGCTTAAATCTTAAGACCTGTTACCACGAAGGTCACGAAGTCACACGAAGGAAACCCCAACCAGCACGTCCTTCGTGATACTTGCTTTTCATTTCTCCGCTTATGGGGTGAATTGGTAGATGGTGCCGTCGTTCGCGGATCCTCCGTGCACGGTGGTGCCGTAGAAGTTTCCTTTCTGATCGGAAACCATTCCGTTGTAGGCGAAGCCCGGTTTCGGTGTGCCGGGAAAGCGGTAGGCAACGCTTTCAGTCCAAGTCCCGCCTAAGCCCAGAGACAAACGGAAGATCGTGCCGCAACCGCATCCCGCCGCGCCACCGTCGCTGGTCGTCGCGTACAAGTTGCCTTTCGCATCGGACACCAGCGTGCTGATGGGACTGTCTCCATCGCTACCGCCCTTGAAACTGTAGAGCACGGATTCAGTCCACGCGCCGTTGCTGTGGGTCAGCTTGTAGACCGTGCCCAGGTCATTTGCGCCCGCGTAGTAGCTGGTCCCGTAGAGATTTCCGCTCTTATCGAAAATCAATCCCCCATAGGGCGACGCTCCGTCAGGCTGATCCTTGAACGAATAAAGCGTGGTCAGTTGCCACTTGCCGCTGCCGCTTGGCGAGAGTTCGTACACATTGCCGAATCCATTGGCTCCGCCCACCGTGTTCACTCCATAAACATTGCCTGTAGCGTCGAGAAGTAGCCGGCTTGCTGAGCCGCCCAATCCATCCGTTCCTCCAGTGAAGGAGTGAATCACCGTCAGATTCCAACTGCCATTGGCGCCAGGCCTCATCTTGTAGACCACACCAAACCCCTTTGCGCCTCCGGTGGGAGTGGTTCCATAGATATTGCCGCGCTTGTCAAAGGCCACCGGGCTTCCCGGACCAGAGCCGTCATTGCCCCCGGTAAATGCGTGGATCACGCTCTGGGTCCACACGCCGCCAGAGTTCGTCAGCTTGAAAACCACGCCGCAGCCGCCTTCACAAGAGCCGCTCCCGCCGGTCACCGCAGTGCCCACGAGATTACCTTGCGCATCGAGCGTAACGCCTTTGTAAGGCTCGCCTCCGTCCGCGCCACCGGTAAAGTTGTAGAGCACCGTGTGCGTCCACCCGCTGCCCGAAGGTGCCAACTGGAACACCGTGCCGCTGCCATGGGTGCCGCCCTGCACCGACGTGCCGTAGAGATTGCCAGCGCTATCCATGACTAGCTCGGTATCGAGGTATTCGCCGTCGTTGCCGCCGGCAAAGCTGTAAATCTGGGTTGTCCCAGCTGCCCATGCTGCGCCAACCAGCGTCAACAAGGCCGCCAGAATGGCGCACACCATGTTCACCGAATGCCATATTCGCCTGTTTTGCATATTCCCCCCTGTTCGCCCTGGTACATTTCTAGAAATCAAGCGTCGTCAGTTACGGCATGGAACTATACCATCGAAATCCGTTCCTGGCACGCAGTCTGTTCAATCGGTGATGTCAAGCGGCTTGTGTAAAAAGCTTGAGGGTGCGGTTTTTCCATTCCAGGTTGAATCTCTGGAAGATGGAGTAAATGATGCGGTCCACGCTGGCCACATTGACAAAGCAGACCATG
>Ga0307479_10000141_pt1 | contig 67209 bp, 75 predicted proteins | sample atmos_gasesECM4C_FD_203743 | JGI IMG/M metagenome (GOLD analysis project Ga0307479, IMG submission 203743) | Hardwood forest soil microbial communities from Morgan-Monroe State Forest, Indiana, United States - atmos_gasesECM4C_515 | ecosystem: Environmental > Terrestrial > Soil > Temperate... | reverse complement strand
CAATCCCGGGTATCTGGCGATCATTCTGTTCTCACGGGTCATTACAAAGTTGGGCGAGCTCACACACATCAATCCGAAAGTGATCGAAGGACTGTTCTCGGCCGATCTGGCATTCTTGCAAGACTTTTACCGACGGATCAATGAGAACAGCCACAGCCGCGTGGGAGTCGTCTGTCCGCAATGTGAGAGCAAGTTCGAGGTGGAGACCAGCCACGCGGGGGAATGATCGGCTACCCCACCGAGTCCTTGTTCGAGGAAGTAGCTTTCATCGGCTACTACTTGCACTGGCCCCGGGAGCAGGTCATGTCGCTTGATCATCGCGAGCGACAGAAGTGGGTAGCCGAGATCTCAAGAATCAACCAGCGATTGAACGAATCGTCCAAAGCGGAGTCATGATTCATGGCATTGGGTACGCGCACAGATCCATTTCTCGGTTTCAACTTTGCGGTCGAAATTCGCAGTTTAGTGGTGGGCGGATTTAGCGACGTATCCGGCTTGCAGGCGGAACTGGAAGTACAGGAATACCGCGAGGGAGGATTGAATGAATACATTCACAAGCGAGCGGGGCCGACGCGGTATCCCTCCAATTTGACGTTGAAGAAAGGCGTTACCGACGCCACCGCACTTTGGTCGTGGTATTGCAATGTGATGCAAGGAACGATCGAACGAAAAAACTTGTCAATTGTGCTGATGGATAGTGCCGGTAACGAGCAACGACGCTGGAATTTTCTTCGAGCGTATCCGGTGAAGTGGACGGGGCCAGACCTGCGAGCTGCGACCGCTGAAGTTGCCGCGGAGACGGTAGAGCTGGCACATGACGGGTTGTCACCACAATAGCGCACGAACGTGGCTGATTTTCATGGCGGATTTTTCGAAAGATCGACCGATGGCTGGCTCCGGAGGATCGGGCACTGGTAGTCCATCTTTGCAACTGGGCCACGATATTTATGCCAAATATGGCCACTCTCCTGGCATGCTGCCATCCGCTGCATCGATTGGAGTGGCGAGGCGGGCCATTTTGTTTGGGATGGAGCGGTTGCCGCTGCTGGATTCAATCCAACGGCGGCTCGGTGGTAATGTTCTTCCGGGCAGTTGGCCGACTCTGCACTACGTGTGGGCGCTCAGCCACGCACCGAGCGGCTACAAACGCTCCCAAACTATCGTGAGCCGGAGCGTACTCACTCCTGCCAGAATGTCTGCGACGCAGACAACAATTGAGAGAGAGGCAACGCCCTTAACTTCAGGCTCGATTCCGTCGAGCGTGGTTGCGGAGTTGCCAGTGTCTAGCCAGCCGGGTGGATCAGATGATCCTGTCCCTAGTGGGATCACGAAAGACTCCCAAGCACCGCAAACAACTTCTTTGTATAGAGACACACAAACGTCAGGCGTTCACCGGCAACGAGAGTCCAGCGTTCAGGCTGTGAATGCTTCAGTTCAGACGGTACATCTTACGCATGACCCAGCAAGTAATCTGTCGAGTCAGTCGGGGAAACGTGCGCAGCACTTTCCGGAAAGCATCATCAATCGTTCTGCCGACACCGGTTCGTCGACAGTCAGGGAAAATCTGACAGAATCCTCAGGAACTCTTCACGCAGCCGATCACGCGACGGCTGTCATTGCAAATCCGCACGCGCCGCAGAGCAGTGCTCTCATCTCGCCATCAATCACCGAGTCAGCCACTTCAATCAGCAGGCAGGTTTCCCCATCAAACCTGGTGCATCGCGAGCCAGCTCTAGGTGAGGCAAAAGCATTTTCGCCTGGATTCACTGAGGCGTCGTCGCTTGCATCGACAGGGATTATTGCGAGTAACGCCATTCTTCTGCAGAGAACTCCGGCACGAAATGTCTCAGATGCTCACTCCACCACAGCGTCGGACCACCTATCAACACCCGCTATCGTCCAGCGTCCGATCTTTGCACGAGGGCGTATGGTCGTATCGGCTTCGTCAATGCAGCACGGTCACCCGGCTCCAGCCATATCGGTTAGCACGTCAACCAGCCAAGGGGGAGCGGGTTCTGTCGAGGAATCCGTTACGCGGAAGTCCTGGAACAAACAGTCGGAGACCACTCAGAACTTGATTGAGAAGCCGCTCCTGTCTAGGAGTGTCGCGGATGAAGGCGCCGACAGGTCGGCTTACGGCGCTGGGGCTGCGTTCGTGCAACTGAGCTCCACCCCACAAACCCGATCAAGTTTGCCAAGGAGCACCGAGAAACCGATGGTGAAAGCTGAGGTAACTTTGCCGGGCGCTGAGATCCCTCTGAGAGATGCACTGGCAACCAGGACCAGCCTAGTTCACCGCAAAAGCAGCGAGGATTCGGAAGTCGAACTAGGAACGCTGCCTGCAACTTCATCCGTTTCACTTCATAAAATTTCTCTTCCTGAAACCGCTGCCGTAATTCAGCGGCCGATGACGATTGGCGAGGCGCATTCAGCAACTATCGTGTCGCGGTTCGTACAAGGGCAATCTGCAGAAGTTACGTCGGATGCGCGCAGTACGCCTTACTCTGGATTCGTTCAACGACTACCACACGCCCCCGCCAGTCCGGCCGTGATGCCGAAGCACGGAGCCAGCATATCTTCTCTGGGGAAAGAAGTTTCGGCGCAAAAAACATTATTGGTGATGCTAGACTCTGCCAGCACTTCCAACCATACAGTTCTAACATCGACACTACCAAGTCCAACCGAGTCATCAACCGCCGAAGGCGTTTCTTCAGCGCTGTCGTTTAGCCGAGATAACGTCGCAGAAGAATCTTCGCCGACAGCCTTTTCGACACCGAGACCAGCTGCGCAGCGCTTAGTACACAAGCCTTCGATGTTTCTCGCTGCCCGCGGTCATGCTCGCACAACATCCCCCAGTTTGCATCGAGCGACGGCTTTGACAATGACCCACATTGCTGCACGTCTGATGCCGCCGCAACAGGGGGACATCGGCTCAGGTACCTTACCGGCGCCGCAAGTGCGCCGCATGCCGAGCACCAGCTCAGTTGCCGGGGCAAGCATGGGGATGCCGGGATCCTCAGGGCCGGCGAGTCCTCCTGCAGGGCCACCCATTGCGAAGTCTGCGGCGGGCTTCGACCTGACACAACTGGCTAACCGCGTCTATGAACTTTTAGTGAAACGCCTGGCCAGCGAACGGCAAAGGCGAGGTTTTTGATTTATGGAACTACAGCACATCTCGATTCAGCCAGACGGGCAGAGCGCATTCGACGTGCTGTTCAACCCGAACCAGTACGGGGTAGACAAGTCCAACCAGATCGCGGAAACCGGTGTTCCCGGCCTGCAGGCTCCTATCCTTCAGTATGTGCACGGCAACACACGCACCCTGACCATGGAATTGTTCTTCGATACCTATGAGGAGGGTGGCGACGTTAGCACGCACACGAAGGCGGTTTACAACCTATTGAATATAGATCCTTCAACTCACGCGCCGCCGATTTGCACCATCGCGTGGGGAAAATTTCAGTTTCGCGGTGTGCTCGACAGCGTCAGCGGCAAATTCACGATGTTCCTGGCAGACGGAACGCCAGTGCGGGCGACACTGAATGTCACTTTCAAAGAGTTCATCGACGTGGCAGTCCTGGTGCGAGAACAGCCGACCCAGTCCGCTGATCATCGCAAGACTCGGGTAATCACGCGTGGCGATCGGCTGGATAGCATCGCGGCGGCGGAATATGGAGATCCCGGTAAATGGCGCATGATCGCCGACGCAAACCAACTGGAAGACCCCCGTTATTTGCAGCCCGGACAGTCACTAGTCATACCGGCAATCGATTGAGGCCCTGAGGCTCAGCCATGACCAACTATTTTGCGCCCGCGTTCCGCGTCGAGGTCAACGGCAGCCGCCTTGCCGCCGACATTTCGGAGAACATTCAGGAGATCCAGATTGTCAGCAAACCCGACACCCTTGACACATTTTCTTTCACAGTCGTCAATACGTTGCCGAAACTGCGCTGGACACATACCGATGACGCAGATCTCTTTAAAGAGGGCAACTCGGTAAGCGTAGCGATGGGATATGTGGACGACCTGCAGGACATGATCGAAGGCGAGATCACAAAAATTCAACCCACTTTCCCCGACAGCGATGTGCCAACCGTCACCATCGAAGGCCATACACTGTTGCACCGCCTGCAAGGAGACAGCAAGACCCGGACATTTCAGAACATGTCCGACCAACAAATCGCCCAGCAGATTGCCCAGGAGGCGGGCTTGCAAGCGGAAGCCGAAGACACACAGATCCAGCACGAGTACATAATGCAGCCGAATCAACCCGACTTGCAGTTCCTGCGGGACCGCGCTTCGCGCATTCATTTTGAGATTGTGGTGCAGAATAAGAAACTAATCTTTCGCAAAGCCAAAGAAAGCGCGAGCAAGATATACACCCTGCTATGGGCCCAGACTCAGAAGAGTTTTTCCATAGCGAATTGCTTACCCATGAAGAGTTTCAGTCCGCAGTTGGATGCGCTCCAGCCGGTCAACAACGTCGAATACCGCAGTTACGATCCAAAAACCAAACAGGCTCTGATTTCGCGGGCGCAGTCGTCGGATCAGGATTCGACCATGGGCGGCTCCAGGAAGGGAGCCGACGTTTGTTCCAGCGCGTTTCAGCGGCAGCGACAATACGTACATGTCAGCACACCTTTTGCCTCCCAGGCGGAAGGCGATCAACATGCCAAGTCGAAATTCAATCAGCGGGCCATGGGATTTGTCGGCGGCACGGTGGAGACGATTGGGATTCCTGACCTGCGATCCGGACAAGTAGTCGCGTTACAAGGCCTGGGGAAGAAATTCGACGGTCTCTATTACGTCGACGAGGCTACACACTCGATCAACAGCAGCGGCTACCAGACCAGTTTTACGGTGAAAAGGAATTCCGTGTCATGACGCAGAGCCTGATCGATGTACTTGCACCGGCAGCTCCCGACAAGGCCGGCAAAATCTACGGAGTGGTCATGGGGATCGTCACGAACAACCAGGATCCGGACAAGATGCACCGCGTGCGGGTCAAGTTTCCCTGGCTGTCCGATGATCACGAGAGTTGGTGGGCGCGCATTGCAACGCCGATGGCGGGAGGGAGTCGCGGAATGTATTTTCTGCCGGAGGTGAATGACGAAGTGCTCGTGGCTTTCGAGCACGGCGACGTTCGTTTTCCCTATGTCGTCGGCTCGCTGTGGAATGGGCAGGACTCGCCCCCGGAGAATAACGGCGATGGCAACAACAACCGCCGCCTCATCCACTCGCGCAGCGGTCATCTCATCCGGTTGGATGATACCAATGGCGACGAAAAGATCGAGATCATCGATAAGACAGGAAATAACAGCGTCACGATCAAGAGTTCTGACAACAGCATCTCGATTACCTGCAATGGCAAACTGACGCTGCACGCCAGCCAGGGTATCGAGATGACGTCGGACACAGACATCAAGATTCAGGCTAATACGACTATGGACGTGGAGTCCTCCGCGCCCATGACTATTAAGGGCGCAACCGTCAGCATCAACTGAAATAGCGGAGACAATAATGATTCAGGGCGATTTTCTTGGGCGCGGGTGGGCTTTTCCGATCAGTTTGGATCAGAGAAACCAGATCTGCATGACCGAGGACGAAGAAAATATCCGGGATTCGATCTGGATCATCCTGGCCACTTCGCCTGGCGAGCGAGTGATGCGTCCGGATTTCGGTTGTGGCCTTCATCAACTGGTGTTCTCGCTCAACGATGCGGCCACAGTGGGCCGTGTCACAAACGATGTGCGCAACGCTCTGGTCCGCTGGGAGCCCCGAATCGACGTGCTGGATATCGACGTGGAAGTTAGAGGGAGAGCGGAAGAAGTCTTGCTGATCAACGTGCACTATCGCGTGCGCACCACCAACAATTTTTTCAACCTGGTTTTTCCATTCTATCTGGCGGGGACACAGTAGATGGTGCCTTGTCCCAAAATCGATCGGCGCAGCGCTGAAGATCTCGCCGCACAAGTGCGAACCCTGCTCTCTTTTTATGTTCCTGGGTTGCAGGGTGCAGGCGAAGTCGGCAAACTCCCAGACGCAATGGTGCGCATTTTCGCGCGCTATGGGGAGATTGTGATCGATCGGCTAAATCGCGCTCCGCAGAAGAACTTCCTCGCGTTTCTCGACCTGATCGGTATCTCTCCTGATCCGCCACGATCTGCACGTGTGCCGCTGACTTTCTACTTGAGTGCACCGCAGGCCGGATACACCGTGGTCCCGGCAGGGACACAGGTAGCGGCCGAGCTTGCGAAAGGTGAACAGAAGCCGGTGCTGTTTGAGACCGAGCACGAGTTGGTGGTGACTGCAGTGCGGCTGGAATCCCTGCTGTTAAAAGATGCCGCACGTGATCGCTACCGAGACTGGAAGTCTGTCCTCGGTCCCGCCGTATCCCCTGCGTCGGGGGCTGCTCCGTCTGTCTCAAAGGATGCAAGCGCCGGTGATCCCCTCGCGATACCCCACATGATGTATATCGCGCTCCCGGCTGGCTTGCATTGGCCGGAGGCAAATCGGTTGAGCCTTCGTTTCCAGCTGGAGGAATCGGTACAAGCTTTTTTAGACAAGCGCTCGCTGCAATGGGAGTTATGCGAAACCGCTGCGAATGTTGCTGAGGGCTCTGAGAAAGCAAGTGCAGCGTCTGAGCTAGCAGACGCAGACAAGGCGTTTCGCTCCAAAACAATCGTGCCGGAACGCGATGAAACGAAGAACTTGGCAAAGAGCGGTGAAATCACGTTCCGCAATCTGCCTCAGGTACAGCCGGCAATGCTGGAGGGCATGCTGGCTCCGTGGATTCGTTGTTGCTTGCTGACCTCCATCACGCGAAGCGCGGAGGCCCAGAACGGCGCAGTACGCGACTTTCATCTGCCTCGGATCAAAGAGATCAACATCGAGAGCCAGTTCGAGCGCACAGGAACGGTGCCGGAAGCGGTCTTCGTCAACAGCTTGAAAGTCGACACCAGCAAAGAATTCTTCCCGTTTGGTGAGAAACCAAAGTTTGGAGACACGCTCTACATCGCGAGCGATGCCTTCTCCAATCCGGATGCTTCGCTTACGATTCATGTCGAACTAACCAACCCTGCCCGCGCCACGGACTCGCCACTTCCGCCAGTGATCGCCCAAAGCGTCAAACTTCTTTGGGAATTCTGGAATGGGGAACAGTGGGTCACACTGGGCACCACCTCAGCGTTGAGTGCGATCGAGCCAACGGATGCGCCGGACGGGCTTCTCCACAGGAGTCCGCCGCGGCGGGTTCGCTTTGTGGACCAATCTCCGCCTTCACCCACGCCGGAGACTCCGCTCTCCGACACCACGCAGGCATTCTCAGCTTCCGGGAACGTTAGCTTTCGTTTGAACCAACCAGCCGTGGCGGCCACGATTAACGGGCAGAAAGGTAACTGGATTCGCGCGCGGATCATCGCCGGAGATTACGGCCGTGAGGCGCGATATGAATGGGACGCAGCTAAAGAGAAACCCGTGCTCCATCCAGCATCGTTTGCTCCACCTTCGATTCGCGCTATCAGGATCGACTCCAGCGTGAAAATTGAGTCGAAACCGCAAACGATCATTACCTGGAACGACTTCATCTATTCCCAGATTAGAGAAGGTGAAACGTTCTCACCCTTCTTGCCGGCGGCGACAAAGGACGCGGGAAGCTTCCCAACGATATATTTCGGGTTCACTCTACCGGCGGCGCCGAATCAGATTCAAGCTCTGCCACGTCCGCTTGCTCTGCCAGCGTTTCCAAACCGCAATATGAGCGTATACGTCGGACTTAACGAGAAAAGTCACGAAGAAGGTCAAGGCAGTTCGGACCAACCAACTCCGGTCGCAAACTGGGAGTACTGGAATGGGTCCACGTGGACAAGATGCACTGTGCGGGATGATACTCAGGGGCTCACGCAATCTGGACTGATCCGCTTCCTCGGGCCGCCCGATTTCCAACTGAAAAACGAATTTGGCTTGAGCCGGTACTGGCTGCGAATGAGTAACGGTACGGCGGACTTTGATCCGCGACTGACGACAGTCCTGCTGAACACAACTATGGCCCAGGAAGGGGCAACAACATTGAATGAGGTTCTGGGCACGAGCAATGGCCGACCCAGTCAAAGCTTTCGCACGATTCAGTCCCCGATCCTGGCGGGCCAGCAGTTGGAAGTTCGCGAGCCCAGCCTACCAATGCGCGACGAGCAATCTCGCATTATGCAGGATGAGGGCAAGGACGCAATTCGGCGCATCGACATCTCAGGAAGTCGCGAGCAAATCTGGGTACGCTGGCATGAAGTGCCGAATTTCTACTGCTCCAAGCCACGCGACCGGCATTATGTGCTGGATCGGGTCGCAGGGGAAGTGCTGTTCGGAGATGGAGTGAACGGCCAGATTCCGCCGCCGATGCCTGGGAACATACGTATGGCGAGCTATCGCTCGGGTGGGAGAGCGGCCGGCAACAAACCTGCATTCGCTGTTAAGCAGCTGAAGACGGCAGTTCCGTTTGTTGACAAAGTCGTGAACTGGGAAGACGCGGGCGGAGGAGGCGATGCTGAGACGATTCCGTCCTTGCTTGAGCGTGGGCCGCGCACGCTGCGGCATCGGCATCGCGCCGTGACCCGCGAGGACTTTGAGGACCTGGCATTATTGGCGTCGCCGCAGGTGGCAAAGGTGAAATGTGTCCCTCTTTGTGATTTGCAAAAAGATCGCGATGGGGCAAAGCGTCAGGCAGGCGTGGTCAGCCTGATTGTCGCGCCGCGTTCTGCCGACGCAACGCCTATGCCCAATACCGAACTGCTCGACTGCGTGCGCGGTCGCTTGTTGGATTCGCGCCTGCCAACGGTACGGCTGGTTCTTGTTGGCCCCGAATATGTGGCAGTTGATGTCGAAGCCGAGATTGCCGTCGATGATGTTGACACTGCCGCCGAAACCGAGCTTGCAGTGACTTCGGCTATACAGAGTTACCTTCACCCGACCGCTGGGGGAAGAGCGCAGACTGGGTGGGACTTCGGCCGGCAGCCTCACAAGTCGGATCTCTGCGCCGTCATCGAAGATGTTTCCGGGGTCAGCCACGTGCGCCAGCTCCAGTACCGAATGCGGCCTTTGCGGCAAGGGTCAGAAAAGACGGGCCATTTTTTGATTTGTAGCGGAACACACAAGATTGTCACTACTTTGCAGGAATAATATGCCGTTAGACCTGCCCAATCTCGCCGACCTCGACTGGAAACAGTTGATGGAGGAAGGCCGTTTGCTGATTCCAGCGACGGCCCCCGACTGGACGAACCACAATGCATCCGATCCCGGCATCACTCTGGTTGAGTTGTTCGCCTACATCTGCGACATGCTGTTGTACCGGGTGAACCGTGTTGGCGAGGCTGAACTGAAGGAATTCCTGCACCTCATCAACGGCCCGGGATGGAAGCCACCGAAAGGAAATCTGCATCGGCAAACCCTAAATGCAGCTGTCGGTCTGCGCGATATCCATCGCGCTGTCACCGCAAGCGATTTTGAGACGCTGGCCCTGGCGGCCAACCAGAGCCTACAATTAGCGCACGGTGAGAAAGTGGCGAGAACCAAATGTATTCCACTGCGGAATCTGAAAAACACGGACCAAACCTCGCAATCTGAAGATGCACCCGGATACATCAGCCTTGTCGTTGTATCAAATCGCCGTGCTCATCCAAGCGCTGCGCTGCTTCGTGCAGTTCGTCAAGCGCTGGAACCTGCAAGGTTGTTGACCACTCGCCTCAACGTGGTGCGGCCGCGATATGTGACGTTTACCGTTCGTCTAACCCTCGTGCCTCAAGCTGACGCTGTCCCGGAGGAGTTGAGAGATGCTGCTGTGCAAACTCTCGAACGTTTTTTTGATCCTCTGCACGGTTGGTTTGACGGCAGAGGGTGGCCCTTTGGCCGCAGTGTATATGTTTCGGAGATCTACCAACTCCTATACAAACTACCTGGGGTGGATCACATCATCAAAAGCCGTCATCCAGTTTCGGGTGACGAGATAGACGAACTTATCGTCGGCTCTTCCCGCGCCGATCTATTGAAATGGAACGAAGCGGGAGAGCTGGAAGCAATTACATTCGATTCCGACGAACTGGCAGCCGTATGGGTTGATCGCTCCGACATTTCTGTTGCTGAGCTTCGCCGGTGATCTAGATAGTTATGACTATGACGGCACATGAAACGCGGAAGCACCTTCTAGAGTATTTGCCTGCGATCTACCAGGAGCCGGAAGAGTCCAGAGCACCTAGTCTACTTGGCCGATTCCTGACTGCGTTCGAGAGGCTTCTACTGGATTTCCTATGGAGCGCCGACGATACCGACGCTCGCGGCGAGGGAATTGTTATCGATGATGCACCGCTGGAGAAGAAGGTCTCGGATCTTCATCTCTACTTTTCCCCAGAAGATACATCGGAAGAATTCTTGCCGTGGCTGGCCAGCTGGGTGGCTCTGAGCTTTCAGCCGGAGCTAACCACGCGACGGCGTCGGCGGCTGTTAGCCCGTATCGTTCCTCTATATCGCATCCGGGGTACACGCAAATATTTGCAAGAGATTCTCACGCTGTGTTTGGACGCAATACCCACGGTCAACGACGTCGCACTACCGGCTATGCAGATTGGGACTCACTCCACAGTAGGGGACGACACATGCTTGGATGGTGGACCACCGCACTTTTTCCATGTGCAACTTGTGGCACCCAAGATGAACGCTAGTGATGTCGAGGTGCAGTGCCGGCTCGCAACGGAGTTGATAGAGTTCGCCAAGCCTGCACATACGGATTACGAGTTGGAGGTTATCTCGCGCCAGATGCAGGTGGGAATCTATTCCACCGTGGGCCTGGATACGATTCTGGGTCCGCCCGCATCTTAACGCCGCGCTACAAGGAGATCGACAGTGTCTGTAAAACGGCTCAATTACTTTACTCATCAGTTTCTGCGCGAGCAGGATTTCAAAGACGAGCAGGACTATCACGTTGAGATGCGGCGCCGCCACAATCGCCTGTTCCATTCCTGGGGCATTGTCGAAGGCCTTGAAGTCCATCGTAAAGGCGAGCATGAAATCACGATCAGCCCGGGAATTGCCATCGACGGCCAAGGGCGAGAAATCGTCCTTCTTTCATCCGTTGCGCGTGACCTGAGTTCATTCAATCGTGATACTCACACCTTTGTGACAATCGGCTACCGCGAATCGTGGGAAGAATCCGATCATCATACGGCCGGCGGCGTCGAAGGGTACACACGGGTAACCGAATCTCCCGATATTTCGGAAAAAAAGCATCAACCACCTGCCGACGGGTCAGTCGTTGTTTTGGCTCGGGTCCACTTAAATGACATAGGGCACGTCGGCGAGATCGACATGGGAGCGTCGGTGCGGAAACGGGCGGTTGCACCCAGCCCAGCAGCAGGTTGGGTGCGACTGCCTTTCAAACCGGTGCGGCTTAACCCGGTGAGAATTGGCAGAAGATTGGTGCGCGTCGCGTCCCAAGAGGAGGCCGAGGAATATGAGTTCATTGTGGATGAAGCGACGGCTTACTGCGATGAGCATGGAGCGCGTGGGTCGATGGAGATACCGGTTCCACCTGCTGCAGTCCGCATTACCGGATTCAGAGTCGCCGGCACGACTCGTGGAGCCGTCACAGTGCATCTCCACCGCACAGGCTGGAATGTGAACGAGAACCGAGGCGAGAAGACCGAACTACTGAAAGAGACTTTTGGCGGTCCATCGTTCCATCGCGATTTGCACGCCGATGCACCCTTGGACGAGTCTCATGCCCTCGCCGTGTCGGTCATTGCCGAAGGCGAGACCTACATCTGGCTCGTAGCCGCCAAGTTCGAATAGCGGATCATGTAGGCTTTATGCGTAGTGACTCGATTAGTTTGACTGCAACAAAGCTCGCGGAGCCTGTGGCTCCGCCAAGCCGCGAGCCTGACGCATCACCCTATCTGAGTTCGATCGAGCACATTCTCGCCGAACTTGAGCGGCTCGATATCCTGATCGAGGCGCAGGTTCAAAGAGCGCGCCAGTCACAGAAGCAGGACGATCTTCAGGGGCTTTACATCTCCGAACACGAGGTTGATCTGATGCTCGCGCAGCCCATCGGGCTGCCTCGTTGGGCAACGATTCCACTTAGCAGTTCCGCCCCACATGTAGTGTCCGCTCTTGAGCCACTGCGCCGGCAGATCGAGGCCCGCAAAACTGAGAGCGCGCGCCGTAACATTCCGTTGCGACTGGTTACACTTGCTGACCAATTTCTTCTTTCGGAGTTCGATATAGATGTAGTGCTGGTCTGCCTGGCTGCGGAGTTGGATCTTCGTTACGAACGCCTCTACGCTTATCTGCAGGACGACGTCAGCAAAAAGCGGCCTACGGTCGACTTGGCGTTGAATCTTGTTTGTCCATCTTTCGCGACAAAGCTGCAGGGCAGAGAGCGGTTCTCGGCCGACGCTCCCCTGCTACGACACCACTTGCTGCTTCTTCTCGAAGACAGTAGCTGCCCTAAGACGCCTTTGTTGAGCCGCTTCCTGAAATTGGATGATCGCATCACAAATTACCTGCTCGACAGCGATGAACTCGATGTGCGCCTCCTTCATCATTCTTCTCTGATCGTGCCTCAGCGCTCTTTTGATGACCTGATCCTGGCGTCAGAAGTTTCCGGTTGGCTGCGCCAGTTGCTGGAAAGTTGCAGTGAGAAGCCGTTAAGGATGAATTTCTATCTTCAGGGTCCATACGGAGTGGGTAAGCGCTCGATTGCGGAAGCTCTCGGCAAAATAGCAGGCTGGAAGCTGTTGGTGGTCGATGGGACCCAGGTTCTGGCCGCCGCTGGCGCTGAGTTTGCCTCGACGATCCGTCTGATTCTTCGGGAGGCGATGCTGCAAAATGCGGCAGTCTACTGGAACGGTTTCGATGCACTGCTCGCAGACGAACACTCCGGCTCGTGCAAACTTCTTCTGCGCGAACTAGAAGAATGTCGGCACACGGTGTTTCTTGCCGGCGAAACCGTCTGGGAGCCAGCCGATGTTCCCGGCTTGCCCTTCGTGCGGGTCGAATTTTCTCCTCCCCACTACGCCAATCGAGTCCGCTTCTGGCAGTCTGCATTGTTAGACGCCGAAGGAGTCAACTCTGCTGTGCTCGCAGGAAGGTTTCGGTTTACGGCTGGTCAGATTCGAGATGCTTCCGCCACGGCGCGCAATCTGGCACGTCATCGCCAACCGGAGTCACCCGCGCCTTCCCTAGACGAACTGCTGCAGGCTTGCCGCTTACAATCCAATCGCAAGCTGGCCTCACTTGCCACGCACATTGAGCCGCGTTACACGTTTGCTGACATCGTATTGCCTGCAGAGAAGCTCCGGCAACTGAAGGAAATCTGCAAAGCAGTCGAGTATCGCTCCGTTGTCTATGACGAATGGGGATTCGATGCGAAATTGTCATTAGGCAAGGGAATCAGTTTGCTTTTCTCCGGCCCTTCAGGTACGGGCAAGACAATGGCGGCGGAGATAATCGCGAAAGAGCTTGGACTTGATCTTTACAAGATCGATCTCTCCACAGTGGTGAGCAAATACATTGGAGAAACGGAAAAGAATCTATCGCGAATTTTCTTTGAAGCGGAAACCTCCAACGCCATCTTGTTCTTTGACGAGGCCGACGCGCTGTTCGGCAAACGTAGTGAAGTGCGAGATGCCCATGACCGCTACGCCAACATCGAGATCAATTACCTCCTACAGAGGATTGAGGAATATAGCGGAGTCGTGATTCTGGCCAGCAATCTGCGCAAGAACATGGATGAAGCTTTTGTCCGCCGCATACACGCGACTGTCGAATTTCCCTTCCCTAGATTTGAGGACCGTCTCCTGATCTGGCGGAACGTTTGGCCGGCGAGCACTCCTCGCGAGAATCTTGACCTCGATTTTATGGCGCGACGTTTCGAGTTGACCGGAGGAAACATTCGCAACATTGCGCTGGCAGCCGCTTTCCTTGGCGCCCAGGACGGCGGCTGCGTGCGCATGGAGCATCTGATCCGGTCCACTTGGCAGGAGTACCAAAAAATGGGGAAGGTGATCATGGAAGGCGAGTTCGGGAAGTACTCCAACCTAATCCATGTCTATTCCTGACAGAAGGAGTGACATATGTCTGATCGTGAATTCGAAGCGACCTCTCATCTTTCGCGTCTGCCGAGTCAGGACCACGCGGAACAAACAGCCTCTCCTCCGATTCCCACAGCACAGCGGGAAGTAATAAATCAGGTAACGTGCCGTGCTGGAGACAAATCCTGTGCTGGTGCGCATGCCGCTGCGATCAATCGCGCGACGGCAGCCCAGCCGGGACGCGCCAGCCGCTCCCTCTTGCAGTTGCAGAGACAGTTTGGGAATCACTATGTCGAACAGGTATTGGCACGAGCCCAGGAGGATGCAGGACCGAACGATGTGCATCCCAGCGTGGAGCGGGCGATTCAGGAGCAGCGCGGCGGCGGTCAGCCCTTGGATTCGGGCATACGCCGCCAGATGGAAACCTCATTCGGTGCAGACTTCAAGGGCGTGCGTGTCCATACCGGCAGTCACGCAGATTCGCTCAATCGTGCCCTGAGCGCCCGTGCTTTCACTACCGGCCACGACATTTTCTTCCGTCAAGCCGCCTATCAGCCCGGAAGTTCTGCCGGACGCGAGCTTATCGCCCACGAGCTAACTCACGTTGTGCAGCAGAACGGCGATCAGGTGCGTCGCAAAATGTCGGTCAGCCAGCCTGGCGATCCGCATGAAATGGAAGCCGAACACATGGCCCACGCCGTCATGCAGCGAGAGGTTCACGAGAGCTCGCCCGGTCCCCCTCAGCATGACGACAAAGACGAGCACCATGCCACGGCACCCCATGCCATGACCAGCCGCTGTGCTTGTGAAGGAGCACAACGACAGCCCGAGGCTGTCAAAGGCAAGGACGAGGAAGAAAAGAAGAAACATCATCTATCTCCGAACTTGGCAGCTTCCTTCTTGTCACGACAGGAGGAGCCAGACCACACCGAGTAATACCCGATAACAAGCACATTCATAAGTACGACTAAAGCATCGTGAGAGCACACGTCGGAGTCCCGAAAGGCCGCCTGCAGGACAAAGGTCCTTGTTCCGTAGGAAATCAGATAGCCAGATCGAAGATCAACGAATTCGTCGGCTCACGTTTCTCCCAGTTTCAGGGCAATTCATTTTCTGCCGGTGTTCTACGGGTGCGGAGCGCTGTATCTCCGCGCACAATGAGCGCCGCTCCCAATTCCCGAACTTTTCTTTATTTGCAGCGAACTGTAGGCAACGCATTCATCGCGCGAGCGCTGGAACCGCGATCGCAATTGCGGCAGAGTGACCAACTAACCATTCAGCGTCAATCGTTGAATCCGTTGGCCTGGGCCGGCGACCTGCTGCACCGTCTCACCGGAGACGCAGAAACCGACGGAGCGCAGGTACAAGGCGAAGCCACCGAACGCGTTAACAACATTAATGATCAGGGCATGCAACGCTCTAAAGAACTGCAAGGCACGTCCGACACACAATCCACTGCGCTGCAAAATGAAGCAAGTACCGAAGGCACGCAAGTCAGCACACAGGCCGACACTCAGGGACGCGAACTGCAAACCCAAAATGACGCCGAAGCCGGCCAGTTAACCGCCGAGTTGTCTAGGAACAGCGCAGCGATCCAGCAGGATGCCACCGGCACGTCGACAAAGCTACAAGGAGACGTCGGAGCGCTCGATGCTCAAACGCGCTCTCATGTGGGCGAAGCGTCGAAGACCATGGATGGCGACGTTAATGGCTTGCATGCTGAAGGCGAGTCTACCGACGGGCAGATCAGAAACCAGTGGGCCGGAATGGAGAACCAAGGCAATGCACGAGTAAAGGCGGCAACCGATCAAACGCAAGCTCTTGTCAACGACAAGACGTCTTTAATCCAGGAATATCAAGGCGCAGGCCAACACGACCCTAACCAGTTTCAAAAACGTTGGACGGAGCTGCAGAACCACGTAACGGCTGCCGAGCGCGGGGAACCCAATCTTCAGCAGACTGAAAATGCAGGTAGCCCTATCAGTGCACAAGCAGGCGGGCTGTGGTCCAGGATAACGAATCGTGGCCAGTCCTTAGCAACCAAAGCTATCAGCTTAGCCAGTGCTGCATGGAGTACATTGCAAAACGGCTGGGCAACCCTGCAAAGGAGAGCAACCACAGCTCTTGCAAATGTTCGCCAGCGGGCCAGCGCCGCTGTGGCTCGCGTGAAGAGTCTAGCGACTGCGGCTTGGACGAAACTGCAAAACTTAGCCGGACAGGTATCGTCCAGACTGCGCGACTTGGCTACCCGTGCCTGGACCGGGCTCCAGTCGCGCGGCACAGCGGCGTGGGTCGCTTTGTCAGCAGCAGCGACAGCTGCTTGGACAGCGCTGCAAACTGCGGCCAATTCCATCATTGCCACGTTGACAAGTAAGGTCAGCGGCATTCTCAGTAGGATTAGTGGGGCGGTCGGCCGCATTGTTCAATACTTGGCATCAGCTGTCTCTTCGCTGATTTCCCGCGTGCGCAGTATCACAGACCGGGCGCTCTCCTTCTTGCGCTCCGGCGCCTCGAAGGCCTGGGACGCTCTTCAGACCTTTGGGACTCACGCCTGGCAAGGACTGAAAGACATCGCCGAGAAAGCATGGACCGGATTAAAAGACCTCGGCATGCATGCCTGGACAAGCCTCAAGAATCTCGGGACTCGTATCTGGAGTGGCCTAAAAGCATTAGGCACCCAGATTTGGAATGGCCTTCAGAGCCTGGCAAAGCACGTCTGGGACATGCTCGGCAAGGCATGGGATTGGCTAAAGAAAAAGGCCGAAGCCGCATGGAAGTGGGTTAAGAAAGCTTGGGATGCGGTGAAGCGCACAGCACTCAAAGCGTGGGATTGGATCAAGAAAAAGGCTCGCGCTGCCCTGGAATGGCTCAAGCGCAAGTGGGCATGGCTCAAAGCTATGATCGGCAAGGCCATCGCCTGGCTCAAGGCGAAATGGAAATGGCTGAAGAGCATCCTTGGCGTGCTACAGATCCTCCGGGCATGGTTTCACAGATTATGGGATCAGTTGATTGCGAAGCTGCGTTTGGTGCTTCCAGTGCCTTCGGGCCAAAAGGAACTTGTGAGTTTCTTGAGCAAACTCCGTGACGAAATCAAGAAACTCGTGTCCGGGCCGTCCCCAATTGTATCGGCTATGGGGTTAAAGGTTTTGCCCACTGCGCAATTCCGTGAACCGTCCGAGGACTACGGCACCGATAACAAGGGAGGTGCTGGTGGATGCGGCCTATGTTACAAGTCACCGGGCCCCGCGAATGCAGGCACAGCTGCTCACAGAATCATTCAAGTAGAGTTTGTGGGTCAACTTCTTGCTCAGGGTTTGCGCCCCGAAACAGAGTTCGCGTTGGGAGGCGTGATACCTGATCTAGCATTTTGGCGCGGTAGCAACAGGCTTGAGATCGGCGAGATTAAACCGGACAATGCTCAGGGAATTGAGGATGGAACTGCGAAACTCACAAAGGCCATTCCAGCGGCAAAACTGAAATATCCCAACAAGATCGTTGCGCCGCTTGGCGTTCCGCTGGCAGGAGGGATGGTATTCCCGACGCTCTCCACTACGCCGGGGTGCCAAGTCCAAGATTTGTTCGTTAAGCCGCCGGCCGCCGGTCTATATCTTTATTTTTGCGAACCTACCTACAAACAACTCAAGGCACAGGGGTGCAAGTGCCAGGATAATTTACCTCCGGTACCCGTGAAGAAGAAAGAAACGGAAGAAGAAAAAGGCAAGTCGTTCCTCGATAGGCTTAAAGAAATGTACGCCGAGCACCCTGTACTTGTAACCACATTTCTTATCGCCCTTATTCTCCTGATTGCGGCGTTGATCGCCCTTTTTCTACCTATACCGGAACCCATCCACAAAATTATTTCGGCGTTGGTGGCGCTGTTCAGTGGGTTTACCGCTGCCACGGCCCTAGTTTTGATCTGGGTGAATATGCCGAAAGCGAGTACTCCTGAGGCTTGATTCTAACTGATAGAGTCAAACCGATATTGATCTCATATTAGCCAGGAAAGTGAGTATCACGTGCCAAAACATTGTTAACCAACAGAGCAAACACTAGGATGACGGGCAATTTTGCTCTTGGCTATTTGGGTATTGCTAGAGCACTGACCGAGTGATCGAGAAGCAAAGAAGAGGTGCTGTCGTCGCCAGGGTAACGTCGTGAAGGCACGTTTTAAAACCCGGAGTTTAGTACGGCACCAAGAACGTGCCGCGACTTCGAGGCTAAAGCTTGCGCCAAAAACGGCAAAGCCGCAGCTGGCGCACTTTCAACCAACCTCGAGTGGGCATCAGGTTCCCAAGTCATTTGTACAGACAACCACCAGGGGTAGAACAACTCAGCTTAGTAAGGTCGGGCAGTCCCGCCCCCGCAACGGTTCTGCCCAGATCCAACTTCTCCTAGAGTTGCAGCGGACTCGCGGAAACCGTGCAGTGCAACGCATCCTGCAGCGGGCCGCACCTCCGCTTCATGACAACGTTGTATCCAATTCCGATGCGGCAGCACAAAGGCAGTCGGCTCACAGTTCTGCAGCAAAACCTCCAGTCTCCGTTCTTGAAATCACGCGCGTGGCCAGTCACAGCTCTGTCGATCGTTTCAGCCTGAGCGATCTCAATCCCATCGAAGCCGCCAAGAATCTGGCGGCGAAGGCATGGGGGGCGATCAAAGGCCTCGGCAGTGCAGCTTGGGAAACCGCCAAGGATGTCGGCAGTCACGTGTGGAACACGGTGAAAGATGGCGCTGGCGTCGCATGGAGTGCTGTGTCCCAAACTGCGAGCTTCGTTTGGGATTCTGTCAAGAACACGGGAGCCAACGTCTGGAATACCGCCCAAAGCCTCGGCAGCCGCGCATGGAACTTCGTGAAGCAGGCTGGCAGCAAGGCATGGGACTGGGCCAAGCACATGGGCCAACGGGCATGGAGCGAGGCAAAGAGTCTCGGGGGCCGCGCCTGGGATTGGGCCAAGAGTTTCGGCTCGAATGTCTGGAGCCGCGCCAAGGGCCTGGGAAGCAGCCTGTGGAACACGGCCAAGAGTTGGGGCAGTCGCGCTTGGAGTGCGGTTCAGAGCGGCATCGCAAAAGCATGGGGCGGCATCAAGGCCTTCGGCAGCAAGGTCTGGAACGGCGTGAAAAGCGCCGCCGGCAAAGCTTGGGACCTCGCTAAGAAATGGGGCAGCAAAGCATGGAACCTGGGCAAATCCATCGCAAGCAAGTTATCGATCGAGAATCTCTGCAAAGCTGTCGCCTGGCTCGCCACAAAGATCTATGAATCGCTTGCGCCGTATGTTCGTAAGGCCTGGGACGCCGTTAAGAAAGCAGGCGCTGCGGTCTGGGAGTTCGCCAAGAAATGGGGTGGCAAGCTCTGGGACACTGTCAAAGGTTGGGTCAGCAAGATCGGAGCTTTCGCGAAGAAAGCTCTCAGCACTGCCTACGCCAAAGTCAAAGACTTGGCCAACAGCGCCTGGAACTCCGCGAAACAACTCGGCAGTAGGCTGCTCAACGGCGCCAAACAACTCGGTGCCAAGGCGTGGAACTTCGCCAAGAATGTTGGTACCAAAGCGTGGAATGGCGCTAAAGCTCTCGCAGGAAAAGTTTGGGACCTCGCCAAGAACCTGGGAAGCAAAGCGATCGAGGCCGCCAAGCGTCTCGGTGCCGCCGCGTGGGAAAAAGCCAAAGCACTCGGCACAAAAATTTGGGACACCGCGAAAGGCGCTGCCAGCAAGCTGTTGGGACTCGCCGACAAGCTCACAGGTGGATTAGCCAGCAAAGTCGCAGGTCTTGCTAAAGGAATTCTCTCCAAAGCAGCCGGTCTGTTGAGTTCGGTATTTAGTAAAGCTCGCGAACTTGCCGACCGCGCACTCGAAACCGCAAAGCAGTGGGCTGGCAAGGCACTCGATACGGCGAAAGCCTGGGGCCAGAAACTTTGGGATGCCGCCAAGAACGCCGCCAGCAAAGCGTGGGGCACCGCAAAGAGTTGGGCCGCCAAAGCTTGGGATACCGCCAAGAACTGGGCCGCGAAGGCATGGGATTGGGCCAAACGCCTGGGCCAAAAGGCGATCGATACCGCAAAAAGCTGGGCGAGCAAAGCGTGGAATGCGGCCAAGGATCTCGCTGGCAAAGCTTGGGAGACCGCCAAGAGCTGGGCTGGCAAAGCATGGGATTGGGTAAAAGACGCAGCCGGCACCGCTTGGACCACGATCAAGACGTGGGCCGGAAAAGCCTGGGATGGCGTCAAGTGGTTCGGCAGTAAGGCCTGGGACGCAGCGAAATGGGTGGGCGGAAAGGCCCTCGACCTGGCTAAAGCGATCGGTCTTGATAAAGCGTGGGGCTGGGTCAAACAGAAGGGCAGTCAGGCACTCACGTGGGTAAAAGAAGCAACCAGCGCCCTCTTTAAACGCCTGCGGCCGGTTTTCAACGTGGCCGCGAAAGTCGGTGAATACCTCGGTAAGGCTCTTCTGGCAATAACCCCTACAGGACAGTCTCTGATCGTAGTCGAAGGTGCCTGCAAATTGTTGGGATGTGTGGTTCCTAAACTAATGGAAGGAAGCAAGGCAGCAGAGCATTACACCGATGAAGGGACGGACCTGATCCCGCTGGTCAGCACCGTGAAGGACGGCTGCGGATGTGTGACGGGAAATAACATCGTCACAGGAAAGAAAGATGCAACCGCCCTTCGGGTAGTGCGCTGCATCGGCGCACTCGCTGACATCATAGGCATCATCGCTGGCATCTTCAGCGGTGGCGCAGGAACTGCGGGCGAACAGGCCGCCAAAACCGGGATCATTGCCTTCCTGAAACGGCTCCTCGGGATTGGAGTGAAACAAGCTGCTGAAACCCTCACCAAAGAGATCATAGAGAAGCTGATCAAAGAAGCTGTGGAGAAGGCGGTTAAAGAGGCGGTGGAGAAAGCCGTCAAGGAGGCAGTGGAAGAGGCCATTAAAGAGGCCGTGGAAGCAGCGGTGAAGAAGGCGGTTGAGCAAGCGGTTAGAGAAGGTGTGGAACAAGCCGTCAAGGAGGCGGTGGAAAAAGCCGCCAAAGACGCGGCGCAGACTGCCGCGAAAGAAGCAGCAGAAAAGGCAGCCAAAAACGCCGCTGAGGACGCGGCAAGAAAAGCCGCCGAGAACGCCGCAAGAGAGGCGGCAGAAAAGGCCGCGGCAGCTGGGGCCAGCGAAGAAGGAATTCGGCAGGCGGCCAAAGATGCGGCGGAAAAAGCGGCGAAGGATGCTGCTGATACTGCGGCGAAAGACGCCGCCGAGAAGGCCGCCAAAGAGGCCGCCGAAAAAGCTGCAACCGATGCCGCCGAGCGATCTGCTAAGGAGTTGGCCGAGAAAGCAACAACGGCAAGTGTAAGAGACAAACTAGAAAGATATCTGCTTAACCCCACCCACCCCGTGGGAAAAGAGAAGGCAAAATGGTTCGAGAAGGCACTGGGCTTTACGAAAGCCAATCTAGAGGATCTGGCGAAACAGATAGTCTTCGATCCAGCCAAAGCCATACAGACAGAGGTTACAAAGTTCGGAACAAAATACAATCAGACAATTACCATCGTTGGCGCTAATGGCAAGAAAATTGATGTTGTGTTCGCTTGGATTCGTGACGCTAAGGATGGATTTGTTCGATTGGTTACAGCGATACCCACTTCCCGCTGAGGGAGTTGTGCTGAATGCTACAAGAGTATGAAGTAGTAAAACTTAAACGTGCCCTACCAGACAAGGGTTTAGCAGCGGGTGCGACCGGCACAGTACTCTACATTTACCGCGACACGCCGCTCGCTTACGAGGTTGAATTCACTGATCATGAAGGACGAACCATCGCTCTGCTAACACTTGGCGAGGACGCCCTAGAAAAAACAGGTCCATCAACTTAGTAGAACTGCCTTTTAGGTGTCAATAGCCGCCGTGATCAGCTTGCAGAATTCCTAGCGCAGGGAGCAGAAAAGCGGTTTACGAAGAAACGGAGGACACTTACATTATGCCCAACCCACAATCCCTTAGCCCCAGCGGACTCGATTTCATCGCCCGTCACGAGGGTTATAGCGGCCAGATATACAATGACAGCGCGGGTTATCCCACCATCGGTTACGGCCACCTGATCAAACCCGGCGAAGACTTCAGCGGAGGAATCACCCAGCAGCAAGCTTCCGATTTGCTGGCACAAGACACGAAAATTGCCGTTGACGCCGTCAATAATAAGGTTACGGCAGAACTCTCCCAGACCCAGTTTGACGCCGTAGTCGACTTCACCTACAACCTCGGCGGCGGAGCACTCAGCCAGTCGACCCTGCTGAAAAACATAAATGCCGGGCGCGAGGTAGTGCAGGAAAATTTCACGGACTGGAATCACGCCGGCGGCAAGGTGGTTGCCGGATTAACGAAACGGCGAAATGACGAGTTCAATCTCTTTTCGCAGGGAGATTATGGTTCGTAACATCGTCTCAAGTCTAAACCCCATGCCCCATACGAAAAACACAATTTCGATGAGATATCTGGCTGCCACGCTCTTTATCACTTGTCTTGGAGCTTTTGGTCAAGACTCAGCGGCCTACCGTGACTGCAATCAGCAAGCGAAGACTCAGGTAGAGATGAATGCCTGCGCCAGCGAAGAATTAAAACGGGCCGATGCCGAGTTGAATCAGGTTTATACCCAACTGCTCTCAAAAGCGTCGGCCAATACTGAGGCGCCAACGAAAATCAAAGCTGCGAAAAAAGCCTGGATCGCCTACCGCGACGCGTATATGGACGCGATGTATCCCGCCGCCGACAAGCAGTTCGAGTACGGTTCGGTGTATCCCATGGAAGCCGATCTTGTTCGCGCCAAATTGACGCGTCAACATGTCGCGGAATTGAAAGAAATGTTGCAGCAATACAAGAGCAGAGCGCAATAAACTAAGCCGTTGCGCCTTTAGAGCAGGAGGATAATCACATGCCACAACAAGTCTGTAACGGAGCAACGCTGCAATGCATGATGGGGATGGCGCCGAGCAGCCTTGTCGTGCTGCCGGTGAACCGCGTCAACACTGCGAACCAGCCCGACGCCAACATCATGGACAACAAACCGCTGGTGAATATCATGCCGTTCGGCATGTGCATGTCGCTGGCCAACCCGGAAGTCGCCTCCGCTACAGCGGCTGCGCTTGGAGTGCTCACTCCCATGCCTTGCGTTCCGGTCACGCCAGCACCCTGGACGCCGGGTGCTCCAACAGTTTTATTAGGTGGCGCTCCTACACTCGATAACACTTCCACCCTCCAGTGTATGTGGGCAGGAGTCATTCAAATTGTCAGTCCGGGTGAGTTTACTATCTCTGTACCGTGATACTTGGGATGGTTAGTAGAAACTCAATACTATGCGGACGTCCAACCATCACAATTTTTGAATACATTCTAATGCCCTGCGTGCGTGGCTGGTCCCGGTATAACGATGATGTAGGCGTCAGGTTGGCCCGCTCGGATGAGATGCGGCATGTTCGCCGCGGGCGGTGGTGAACCAATGTCTTTATCTGTCGCGTAGGGAGCGTAGAACATCAGATACGGCGGCACATGAACAATGCGATTCTCTACAAAAAGAAACACGCTGTCTGACATCATGTAAACGATGCCCGTTTTACTCGGCGCTTTGAATCTCCCGTTCTTGTAACCTTCGTCAATCTCCGACTTGATCTGTTCCTCACTCTTGCCCTTGGCCCGTTCCCCTTCCGCAAAGATTCGCGTGGGAAGGGTAGTGGCACTTCCCTCCGCATCAAAACAAGTGGGTTCGGAATTCAACGGAGTCTGCCGATCTACGAAACATGAAAACCCGTTGTTTCCGTCTCGCACTTTCACATAGCCAGTGCGCTCCAAAAGATAAACCGTCGCATTCCCTGAAATCTCCGGTGGCGCGGCGCTCTCTGCAAGCTTGATTCTCTCCTCCCGCGGCAGAGAAAAATCGTACGCAGGCTTGGGTGGGTCGGACTGTGCAATCCCGATCAGACTGTTAGCGAGCACGATCGCAGGAAGTAGCGCGAGCATAGATTTGCCTCCTCAAGAGATCTTCGTATTACTCATGTCTCAAGCTCTTGTGATGAGCCAGCTATTCCTCGAACGGCGCCTGGGCAATCAGATCGCAGAAGTTGCGAGGATGAAAGCCCGGCACATAGCGTTCGCCCACGTCCCGCATAAATGATCGCGCGGCGCCTCGCGGATGTTTCTGCACAACATCAGCGCACGTTTTCACAAAGGCATCTTTAAACTTCAGCCGAGGGAATGCCTGGACGATCGCTTCGGAATCAGCCTTCTTGATCTGCGAAAAGTCCGGCCCGATCACGTCCGCTCCAGCACCTTCGCCGACAAGCGCGATTTCCGGCCGCTTGTGCTGACCTATCGCTGAGGCGTGCATCGCAATTCCATCCCAGACCATCTCGGTGCTGTTTTTTGGATAGGCTCGCTCATCGAGAAAATGTTTCGCGGCTTCCGCTCCTTGAATTTCAAAAGGCATGTCGCCCGCAAATTGGTTCGTCAGACCCAAATCATGCAGAATGCATGCAAGAAAGAAGATCTCCTCATCGAACGACGCTCCCAATGCTCGTCCGACAAGGGAACCGTAAAGATAGGTGCGCATGACATGATTAAAGAGATATGGTGGAGAAACCGAGCGGCTCAGTTCCATCGCATCTTTCGCAATTTTCGAGTCGATGATCCTGACTCCGGCAACCGAGGAGGGTAGCGGAGCATTTGCAGGTGCAGGCTGCATCGAGGTTTGAAATAACTTGGCGGCTGGCGACGGGTTGCCGCTCCGCCTCTTCAGATTGACGGCAAGAATCCCCAAGCCCTGCATAAGCGCGCGTCGGTTCATAGATAGGAACGTCTCATTATGAGGTCACGCGCTCATTTGACGGCTATCAGACCACGGCATCTAGCATGCTGTGACGAATACCAGACAATCGGGGATTAGTAACGTTTGCTCCGCGATGATTGGGCGCTGGAGAGCCCTCCATGACTCTCATCTCACCGCTATTGACTTCATCTTTCGCGTCTGGAATCATTCGCCTCCGCCCTTGCGAATCGCTAGGCCCGCGAGGCAGGTTGTATTCAAAACCTAACTCCATGCCGTCATCGCCACCATCGAGCACCTCATCCGCAGACGTCGCAACGCAGATCCGTCGTACGCTCAAAAACGGCGGCTTAGCTGAACATGCTGCAAGTGCGCAGCGGTTCTTTAAAGATGAAATCGAGTCGCACGGATGGAGTACTGCTGCCCTAAGACGGATGGTACGGCAGTGCCGCCGCGAAATTTTGCAAGGACACGACTTCAACTTCCTGGTGCGTGTAGCCGACGAGTTATTCTCTGGATCGATCCTGGAAGAAAAAATCGCAGCCGTGTTCCTGCTGGAAAACATGGATGCGAAATTTAGCGATCGTGACTTCCGTTTGTTCGAAGCGTGGCTCGACCGCATCAGCAACTGGAGCGATCACGACGCCCTGGTGCACTATCTGATTTCACCAATGGTAGCCGCGAAACCAGCGCGAGCGAAGGTGGTATTTCGTTGGGCAAAGTCGCCCAATTGCTGGCATCGGAGAGCCGCATGCGTGGCTCTGATTCGCGGCGCTCGGGCAAAAATGCTTTTCCCTGAAATTGTGCGTCTTTCAAATCAGCTACTTTCCGATGAAGATGACATGGTCCAGAAAGGTCTAGGCTGGCTCTTGCGAGAGACAGTAAAGTTCTACCCAAAGCGCACGGTACCATACTTGATGGAGATTCGCGGACGTGCTCCGCGACTCGTACTGCGCACCGCGTGCGAAAAGTTAACTCTCACATTGCGGAAAAAAATTCTTCACCGGCCACCTCGCTTATCACAGTGATGCGCCCCCGCCGGTTTCCGATTCGGGCTTCGCTGTGCCGTTTTTGATCGCTTCGTCGAGAAGTTCCTTCATTTGGCGCGAAGCCTGGCGCGCCAGTTCTTCTTGCTTGTCGCCGAGTTCGGCTTGTTTGTCGCCGAGTTTGCCTTGCTTCTCTCCCAGTTCACTCATCACTTCCCCTAACTTCGATTGCTCATCGCCGGCTTGAGACTGAAGCTCACCGATCTTGCTTTGCAGTTCGCCAATCTCCGATTGAATTCGGCTGATCTGATCCATGGTGGCGCCTGCGCTTAGCGCCTTCAGTTCGGCCTTCAGCTTGTCGAGCTCTGCCGTCATGTCGGGAGCTTTCACCTGAACTTGTTCCATGCGCGCATCGAGGGCTTCTTGCTGCTTGCCCAAAGCTTCCTGTTGCTTGCCAAGTTCTTCTTGCTGCTTTCCGAGTTCTTCTTGCGGCGCCCAGAGTTTGCGGGCGCGATCAACCGTGGCCTGATCGCGAATGATGTAGGACTTTTCGTCGCGCTCGAACCAGATGAAGTCACCCGCAATCTGCTTTTTGAGTTTCTTGACATGATGTGCGTCTTCGATTGTTCCCGACATGGTAAGTTCGTCTGATTTACCGGAGACAATGACGAAGCGCTGTTCATCGTCATCGTCGTAGCCGTACAGATTGCTTTGGCTAGGCAACAAAGCAAGTTGTGCACGCAACGACAGGACCTGGCGCTGCCGAGCGAGTTCGGCTAAACGCTGAGCGACAAGAGCTCTGGGAGCCATCGGCTGGATTAGCAGAAGGCTGGGATTCAAAACGCGGCCCGGCAACGGGGCTGTGGGTACCAGCAGCACTGAACCAGGCGCGGGCGGAGCAAGAGCGGGTCGGAGTGGAGCATCTTGCGATGGTGCGGAGGCATCCTGCGGGGCGGTGACGGGTTCTGGCGACACGATTGCAGCGCTGGAAGCCGAAGTAACTGCTGAAGGTTGATCCTGCGCGATTTTTCCTTCCTGAGAACGTTGATTATGACCGACGGGGCGAACGGCGGCTGCAAGATACACTATGGGAACTGCGAGTGTGATGACTGCAACAGCAATCGATTTTTTCAAACCAGAATTTTTGAAACCCATGGCAACCGCTCCTTTTGCTTCCTTCCATGCAAGAATTCTTTCCAATCTTTTTTCCGCCTGACCGGTTTTAGCCATCGAAACGCCTTGCCACCAGACGCGTCCTGGTGCAGCCTGCAATGCTTCGAAGAATCCCAGCAGGGTTTTGGCGTAGGCGTTGCGATCCGCTCCGTAGCATAGAGCCGCTTCGTCGCTGGCTTGCTCTGCCAGATCCGCGAGATGACGGTCAAGCCACCAGGCAAACGGGCTGAACCAGAAGATCGCACGATGCAAAAGAGAAAGGCGCTGTGTAAGCGCGTCGCGGCGCGCTACGTGCGAAACTTCGTGTGCGATGACGGCATCGAGCTTGCTGTTATCCCATTCCTGCCAATCAATGGGCAGCAGGATAGTGGGGCGCATCACGCCCAGCGTGACTGGTACGGAAATCAGCTCGGATTCAGCGACGGCCGGAATAACGGCAAGACCATATGTATTAGAGCAAGAAGCAAGCGGCAATATGACGCGCGCATCGCGTACTTCCTGCGCTGAGCGAAACAGGCGGCGTCCGAAAACGATCCCTATAACGATACGAGCAAGAAGAATCTGTGCGACGGGAAAATAGATTCCAATCGCTATCACGCTCCAGTAGCCAGCAAGCCAGGAGTGCGAAGGAGACGCTGGAGAGGATGGCTCGATCCGCACTAATGAAGCAGATGCCTGGCTCGGCTGCGACGTGCCTTTCGCGAGTGAGGGAGAAGATCGAGCGCTATTTGTGGATGGTTTTCTGATGGTTGCTTCATTGCCCGTAATAAAAGTATTGATCGGGGATGAGGTGATCACTACGCGGTTTGCGATAGCGTCGTTATTTTTCTCAGATATCGCATCTCCATACTGAAGAAATGGAGGAGTCGGTATAGGCAGCGACGGCAGCATCCATCCGAGTACTGGCATGGCAAGAGCGGCGTAGAGCACGGCAGTCCAAATGAAAAGGCGTGAGGAAGTGGCCTTCACCCGACACGCAAAAAGGCCGAGCGCCGCGACTCCAGCCAAAATCAAAGCCCGGATTACCGGGACTGCGAGGTACGTGAGAAGGCTTGAAGACGCGAGAGCAGCGGTCGTGAGCGTCATGATTTTCCTTCTTCCTTTCCGGTGATTAGCTTTCCGGCCATCGTCTTTGATTTTTACGCGATCTTTTTTCTGCAGCCGTGTTCTCGGTTGAACGATCGGCGATTTTGCGCGCCATGCGTTCCAGTTGTTGGCGGTTGAGCACATCGCCGTCGACCATACCAAGTAGAAGTTCTTCCGCCGATCCTCCGCAAAAGCGGTCGATGATGCTTTTCACTGCGCGGACTGCGACATTCTGGCGAGCGTCCGCGGCTTTATAAATGAAAGTCCGGCGTTCGACGGCGTGACTCAGATAGCCCTTTTCTTCCAACCGGCGCAGAACCGTACGAATGGTTGAGTCCTTCATCGGACGGGACGACGCCAGCGCTTCACGGCACGCTTCTGCCGTGGACGGACCGTGAGCCCAGATGTAATCCATAACGCTCTGCTCGACTTCTCCCAGGTTCTTTAGACGGGCCCGCCGTGTGTTAATCATTGTAGCGTTACAATATGTAACATTAACAATTACAACTGTCAACTGAAAAAGCAACGCACAAATGCAAATGCGCGGTTAAGTTCGCGAAAGGCTGGATGCGCCGCTCGTGGTAGGAGATCGTTTCGCGAAGGACTTTATCCATATAAGCACGAGGATCTGTGCAGCGATTCCGGCGCAAGTGTCGAGGATGACGTCGTGAACAGTTCCAGTGCGTGAGGGGATGAAGCTCTGGTGCCACTCGTCGAGGCTTGCTACCAGCGCCGTGCCCAGCACAGCAATGTTGGCCCAACGGAACGTCCATTCCGCGCTACTCGCGACTGGCAGCGTCTCGCGCCAAGCGCGAAATAGCAGGATGCTAAGCAAGCCATAGCCGAAAACATGTCCGCCCTTTCGGATAAAGAAATGCAAGTGCTCAAAACGCTCCCATCCGATGCCGAACAGATAATGCAGAAGCGGATAGAGGATTCGACCAGTGTGGTGAGCAGACAGCCAGTCAGTCGACTCAATAGCAATGACTATCAGCCATAGGATCAGTGCGATCCAGGCTTTCAGAACATGATGACGGTCGGTAGTCAAGAGCGGGACAAGCTCCAGGAACTCCCACCGTTCGCCAAAAACGCGCAGGATGGGGCACCCAGGCTCTTTTCCGCCATGTTCGTTTCTGCGGAAAGTGGCTTGCGTGGCCTATTCGATAGCATAGTTCGGAGCTTCGCGCGTGATCATGACGTCGTGCACGTGGCTCTCGCGCAGGCCCGCGCCGCTGATGCGGACGAATCGTGTTTTCTGTAGCAGTTCGGGGATTGTGGAGCAGCCGCAATATCCCATGCCTGATTTCAGCCCGCCGACCATCTGATACACGATCATTGCGACCGACCCGCGATAGGGAACGCGGCCTTCGATTCCTTCGGGGACGAGTTTGTCGAGGCGGTTCGATTCGCCATCGGAAGCAGATGACGCAGCCGAAGAGTCGGTTTCCGTGCTCTGGAAGTAACGCTCGCTTGATCCCTGGGCCATCGCGCCGAGAGATCCCATACCGCGGTATGACTTGAAGGAACGGCCTTGATAGAGAATCAACTCGCCGGGACTCTCGTCCGTGCCGGCGAAAAGTGATCCGATCATGACCGCGCTCGCACCAGCCGCCAGCGCCTTCGTGATATCGCCGGAGTATTTGATCCCGCCGTCGGCGATGATCGGGACGCCTGCGTCTTTCGTGGCGCGATACGCTTCAGCGATGGCAGTGATTTGCGGTACGCCGGCGCCGGTTACGACACGCGTGGTGCAGATCGATCCCGGCCCGATGCCGATTTTGATACCATCGGCCCCGGCACGAGTGAGTTCACAAGCTCCGTCGAATGTGGCCACGTTGCCGGCCAGCAGTTCAACGTGAGGAAGCTTCGACTTCACAATCTTTACTGCTTCGAGGACTTTTGTGGAGTGGCCGTGTGCGCTGTCGATGGCGAGCACATCGACCTTTGCTTCGGCCAGTTCCTGAGCGCGCTCGAGGAAGTCGCCGGTTGCGCCGATAGCCGCGCCGACGCGTAGACGTCCCTGCGCGTCTTTAGCGGCGTTAGGATATTTTAGTTTCTTCTGGATGTCTTTTACCGTGATCAGGCCGCGGAGATTGTATTTGTCATCGACGACCAGTAGTTTCTCAACGCGATGCTGGTGAAGAATTTTTTCCGCCTCTTCGAGCGTCGTGCCCACGGGAACCGTGATGAGATTCTTTTTCGTCATCACATTATCGATCGGGATATCGAAGCGCGATTCGAAGCGCAGATCCCGGTTGGTCAGAATGCCGACGAGCTTGCCGTGTTCGGTGATGGGCACGCCGGAAATTTTGTACTTACGCATCACTTCGAGCGCGTCCGAGACGCGGTCGGTGGGATGCATGGTCACTGGGTCGACGATCATGCCGCTTTCCGACCGCTTCACTTTGTCGACTTCGTTGGCCTGATCCTCGATACTCAAATTGCGATGAATAATCCCCAACCCGCCCTGCTGCGCCAGCGCAATGGCCATGTGCGATTCGGTCACGGTATCCATGGCAGCGCTTACGATCGGGATATTCAACGTGATGTTGCGTGTGAGATGCGTCTGCGTGCTGGCCTGCGCCGGGACGACATCGGAGCGCGCGGGAAGCAGGAGGACGTCGTCGAAAGTAAGAGCCTCAGGAACGGGAAAATGAATCATGAGTTTTTCTCGGAATTTCCCCAGCCGTGCGGGTGAAATTTCATTTTAGAGACGGCTGGGGATTCAGGCAAATCGACGGAGGAATTGGACGATCAGTTCACCGTCAACGGCGCAGTTACGCTGCCGACTTTGCCGGTGACGTTATCGCGCACGACGAGGCGAACGGCATACTCTCCCGGAGCCACATCGGTCAGCGCACCTTTGAAGCGGACGCCGCTAGCCCGCAAGCTTGCCATCTGGTTATCCGGCAGAGAACTCGCGAACACCTAGCCAAATTTTTTCGGGACGTCGTCTTTCTTAGCCTTCTCGGCATAGGCGGTGACGATGTATTCGAAGTTGACGCGGTTGTTGGGAGCAGCGCTCAGAGTGACGCCGCCAGGGGCGAGTTGCACCATGAACTCCGCTTTCTTTTTGTCGCCGTCGCCTGAGACTCCAAGCCACTTCATGGCGATGGGAATGCCTGTGCCTTCCAAAGGCGAAACGAGCGCGTTGGCGAGGTCGGTATTGCGAGTGATTTCCCGATGGACGGTGGCGTTGGTGACGAAGAATCCCTGGCGGTGACGGACGTCGATGCCAGTCTTGTCGATCTTAACCTTGAGTGTGCGCCAGCCGGCTTTGTTGTTGCTGTTGTCGAGGTAATAGCCCACGAGATAGTAGGACGACGCGTCGTCGGCAGCGCGTTTGAAGCTGCCCGCAAGATCGTTGGTGTTGTAGTACGCCTTGCCGCCAGTCATCTCTGCGAACTCGTTTAGCGTATCGATGGTCGACTGCTGGTACCAAGCTGCGGTTGCTCATCTGCTGCGTAGTGGGAGCACGCCTGCTCTTCGCGTCGGTGAAATCTACGAGGCCACGCATGTCGATCGGATAAACAGAGATTTGTGCTTCGTCGAGCGCTTGCATGGTGCGCTCGTAGAGTGTGGAGAGATATCCGCCGGGAACTGTCGCCGGAGTCGTGAGCGCGAAGGGGAAGCTTCCGGTTGCCCAGATCAGCGATTTGCGGCCGGGGATGCCGTTAAGCGCGTAGGCAATGCCGAGAAAGGAATTGAGCGTCGTTTCGATGGCGTTTTGCTGCTGGAATTGCGCGTAGAAAGCGTCGCCGCGCTGAATGAAGGCTTGCATGGCGGCGGTGGGGTCGGTATTCGGCGTAATTGCGGTATAGAGGGAGTCGGAAAAATCTCCCGCCGCTGCATTGGCTGTGGCGTCTTGGGTGACAGTCTGCATCGCCGGCAATTCGCCGGACGCTTTCTTCAGAATCTGAGTGAGTTGCGCGGGATCACCAGTGAGTCCCTGTACGACTTTGAGTCCGCGGCTCGTCATCAGCATGAGCGCCATCACCTGGCCCGACTCGACGCTGTTGGCAAGATACTTGATCAATTCGTGGCGGCCGTAGGACTGATCGAGAAACGGGGTGTTTACAGTATCGAGCGCGATAACGGTGACGCTGTGAGGCTGATCAGGGGGCAGAATCAGGTTCTGAAAAACGCCGGGCTGGGTCACGACCGGAGTTATCTTCGTGTTCGTGGTTACGACTTCTTCAAAGACCGACACTTTCTGTTCCTTGCCGCTCTCGAAAACGTGGAAGCTATCTTTGGTGAGTCCGCGTACGTGATTGCCGCTCTTGTCGGTCACAACCACAGGAACTTGGACGAGGATGGTTTCGGTGCGGAACTCGAGTTTGCCTTCCTCATCCGCGGTGGGAAGGTTGTTGAATGAAGTGGGCATGCTCATCGGGTTGAGATTGCCGATGCTCGCTGCGCCTCTGGTCGGCGTTGAAGCATCGGAGCGGCTGCCACCACCGCTGCCTCCGCCATGACCCTGCGACCAAGCCGGCAGCGATAGCAACAGCAGGAAAAGGGAGACAGAGCGGATAGAAGACATACGCCCTCTAGAGGGCTGAAATTACCTCAAGGCCGGAAAAAGATGTGTGAAATGTGGGTAAAAGCGGCCTGGAATCGGCGCTTTCGCACGGTTTGTCTTTTCTATTTTGACAGCGTATATTAAGAAACTGAGAACTGCTGTGTACCGGCATTTGGCGAAGCACACCAGTGGGCGCAAGCCCACTTTTTAGTTGGAGCCCGCGGTTGTGGCAGCCATCGCCTGTAAGCTATTGGATTCATGGCGCTTGACGTTGAGCGTATGCAGGAAATCGCCGAACGTGTCGCCGCCTCGAGCGGGCTCGAAGTGGTCGAGATCGAGTTTCTCGGCGGCGGAAACGCGCGCATGTTGCGCGTGTTTCTCGACAAGCCAGCGGGAGTAACGGAGCCGCAAGAGAGCGTGACGCAAGGAGCGGTGCGCGGTGTCACGCACGAAGATTGTGCCAACTTTAGCCGCGAGTTTGGCACGATTCTCGACGTAGAAGACGCGGTGCCGGGCGGGTCGTATACGCTGGAAGTTTCGTCGCCGGGACTGGATCGCAAGCTGACGAAGGCCGCGGATTTCAGCCGCTTCACGGGAAGCCGCGTAAAACTGATGACGCGGCAGCCGTTAAACAATAACCGGCATTTTGAAGGGCGGCTGGAAAGCTTTCACGACGGGCGTTTGACGCTGGATTTGAGCGTGGCCAGCCACAGGTCGCGCAAGAAGATGGGCGCGGCGGCCGGGCAGAAAATTGAGATTGAATTCGCCAACGTGGAGAAGGCGAATTTGGTGCCGGAAATTTAAAAGCAGGCGTCGGGCGTCAGACTTTGGACCTCAGCAATTCGCTGCGATCCAAAGTCTGAGGTCCGAGGTCTGAGGTCAGACTTTTTTATGGCAAGCGAGCTCTACAACATCATTGAAGGCGTAAGCCGCGAGAAGGGGATCGATCCGCAGATTGTGGTCAGCGCGGTGGAAGACGCCATTGTTATGGCGACGCGCAAGTACTACAAGTCGCAGGAAAACCTTCGCGCCAAGCTGGACAAGGAAACCGGCAAGATCAACGCCTTTGCTGTGAAGAGCGTTGTGGAGAGCCCGGCGCAGGTGGAAGATCCCAATCTGCAGATCACACTGGAAGATGCGCGCAAAGTCGATCCATCGCTTGAAGTTGGCGGAGAACTGCAGATTCCGCGCGCGACTGAAGGAATTCTTGGGCGTATCGCGGCGCAGCTGGCGAAGCAGGTGATTTTCCAGAAGGTGCGCGAGGCCGAGCGCGATACGGTTTACAACGAGTACATCGGACGCGTGGGCGAGATCGTCAATGCGACGGTGAAGCGCGTCGAAGGGCCGGATGTGATTTTCGACATCGGCAAGGCCGAGAGCCGCATGCCGCGTAAAGAGCAATCGCGGCTGGAGTCGTTTGCCATTGGCGAGCGCGTTCGCGTGGTGATTGCCCGTGTCGAGCGCGCAGCCAAGGGCCCGGGCGTGGTGGTTTCCCGCGCGGCGCCGGAGTTGGTGCAGCATTTGTTTCAGACGGAAGTCCCAGAAATCTACGATGGAACGGTTGTAATTCGCGCGATCGCCCGCGAAGCCGGCGAGCGCACGAAGATCGCCGTCATGTCAAAAGATAAGGATGTGGACGCCGTGGGTGCCTGCGTGGGCATGAAGGGCATGCGAGTGCAGTCGATCATCCGCGAGCTGCGCGGGGAGAAGATCGACATCATCGAGTATCACGAAGATGCTGTGACGTTTGCAGAGAAGGCGCTGCAACCAGCGAAAGTGAGCCGCGTCACAGTGATCGACAGTTCTGAGAAGCATCTTGAAGTTGTGGTCGACGACAGCCAGCTCTCGCTGGCGATCGGCAAGAAGGGACAGAACGTGCGCCTGGCGGCGAAGCTGCTGGGATGGAAGATCGACATCAAGAGCGAGGAAGAGAAGCGCCAGGAGGTCGAGCAACAGATGGCCGCCATGGCGCCGCAGACGACGACTCCGCTGGAGAATGTCCCTGGCCTGGGTGAGGGAGTGGTCGAGAAGCTCACTGCGGCTGGCGTGACCACTGTGGAAGCTCTCGCCGATATGACGCCGGAGCAACTGGAGGCGATCGAGGGCATTGGACCGAAGACGGTGGAAAAAATCAGCCTCGCGGTGAATAATTACTTCGCCAGCCTGGCGGGAGAGACAATTGCTCCCGAGGGTGAGGCCTCGCCGGAAACCGTAGCTGTTGAGGGCGAAGCAGTGGAAGGCGCTACGGAAGCAGCAGATGAAGGCGCAGAACAGCAAGCTTCCGCCGAAGGCGAGGCGGAAGCCGCCACAACCGAAAACTTGGAGCAGGATCCGCACAACGACACTGCTTCGGAAACAATCGAATAGTCATGACGCACGCGAACATGCTGGTGATGACGTGCGAGTACAAAAAACAGACTCCGTGAGGGTGCTAATGAAGATTTAAGCACAATTCGGGGTAAAGAAAGGCCGGATGAGTAAGGTTCGAATTAACGATCTCGCAAGAGAGCTGGAAGTGAAGAGCAAAGCCATTCTCGACGTGTTGACGCTCGTCGGGGTTACAGAGAAAAAGACGCACTCCAGTTCGCTTGAAGAGCACGAAGCGGAAAAAGTTCGGGCCCATCTGCGTGGCTCGTCCGAAGCGCCGGCGTCAGCGGCAAAGTCTGCCCGTATGCTGCGCGGCGAAGAAGAAATCAAAACTAAGATCGACCTCTCGCACATTTCCCGTCCGGGAGACGTGCTCAAAGCCATTACGCAGCGGAAAGAAGCCGCCGCCGCTCCTCCGGTTGCGCCGCGTCCGGCAACGCCCCCGCCGGTGGTCGCCAAGCCAGTGGTTGCGCCTCTAGCGGCGAGACCGACGCCTCCTGCTGCTCCGGTTCCATCGCCAGCTACAGCTCCGCCGCGTCCGGCAATCGTGCCTCCGGTTGAAAAAACCGCCGCACCCGTGAGTCCGGCAGCACCTGTTGCTGTGCCACCTCGGCCTCCAGCGCCTCCTGCGGTGGTCGCCCCGCCGCCTGCAGCTCCGTCGATTACGGCTTCTGCTCCGCCAGCGGCAACCCCGGTTGCACCGCGTCCAGCTATGCCGCCGGTTGCGGCTGCACCACAACCACCGGCGCCACGCATGATTGTTCCGCAGACAGGACCGCGTCCGGTGTACAAAGCTCCTCCGCCGCGACCTGGTGTTCCGATTGGACAGGCCGGTGCGTCGGCGGCAGGTACCGCGCGTCCTGCGCCCGGACGTCCCGTTCCTGGCCAGCCGATCTTCCAGCGTCCGCGTCCGGCTGGGCCCGGAGTTGGCGCGCCGCGTCCTCCGCTACGTCCCGGCGAACGGCGTCCCATGCATCCCACGCGTTCGGCTCCCGCGGGAGCTCGTCCCATTGGTGTTGGTCCGGGATTACCGCCTCCAGGTCCGGTTCGTCCTGGCAGCCGTCCAGGTGCGCCAGCGCGACGGCCCGGCCAGCGTTACGTGCCGCGCGGCGTAAAAGAAGGACCAATGAAGGGCTACGTTCCGCCGCCGCGCATGGTGGTGTCGAACGAGCCGATGCCGATCACCCGCAACATCACGATCACTGAAGGTATCAGCGTTAAGGATCTGGCCGAAAAGCTCGACATTCGTGTGAAGGATGTGATCTCGCGGCTCCTCGGGCGCGGTGTGTTCGCCACTGTCAACCAGACGCTTGATGCGGAGCTGGCCAGCGAAATGGCGCGCTTCTTCGGGGCTGAGACCAACGTGATCACCTTTGAAGAGCAGGCCGCCAAAGATATTGATGCGGCTGCGGCGGGTAGCGAGGACTCTGCCGTTGAAGTTACACCCCGGCCGCCCGTGGTCACGATCATGGGGCACGTCGATCACGGCAAGACTACGTTGCTCGACGCGATCCGGCTGACCAGCGTGGCCGAAGGCGAAGCCGGAGGGATCACCCAGCACATCGGCGCGTACAAAGTTCGTATCACCGACAAGGAGTCTCCTGCGTTCGGACGTGAGATTGTTTTCCTGGACACGCCTGGTCACGAAGCATTCACGCGCATGCGCGCCCGGGGCGCGAAGGCCACCGACATCGTCGTGCTGGTCGTAGCGGCCGACGACGGCGTCATGCCTCAAACGCTCGAAGCGATTGATCACGCGCACGCTGCGGAGGTTCCAATCATCGTCGCCGTGAACAAGATCGACAAGCCGGACGCACTGCCCGATCGCGTCAAGAAGCAACTCGCCGATCGTGGCCTGATGCCGGAAGACTGGGGCGGCAAAACAGTCTTCGTCGATGTTTCAGCGAAGAAGAAAACGAATCTGAACCTGCTCCTCGAAATGATCTGTCTTGTAGCGGATCTGGCGGAGTTGAAGGCGACCCCGGAGCGCGCAGCTTCGGGCGTGGTGCTCGAAGCCAAGCTCGACCGCGGTCGCGGACCTGTCGCGACCGTACTGGTACAAAATGGAACACTCAATGCCGGCGACAACTTTGTCGTGGGCAACGTCTACGGCAAAGTCCGCGCGATGTTTGACGATCGCGGAGCCGCGCTCGAATCCGCACCTCCGTCTACACCGGTTGAAATTCTTGGCATGGAAGGTTTGCCGCAGGCCGGCGATCAATTCGTCGTTGTCGCCGATCGCGACAAGGCGCGCGGCATCTCAGAATATCGCGAGCAGAAGGCCCGTGAAGCCACGCTGGCCAAGAGTTCTCGCGTTTCACTCGAAGGACTGGCCGAGCAGATCAAGACAGCCGGCACGAAAGAATTGAACATCATCCTCAAGGGTGACGTGGGCGGTTCGGTCGAAGTGCTCAGCGATCTGCTCGCGAAGCTTTCGAACGACAAGGTGCGGCTCAAGCTGCTGCGCTCAGGCGTTGGCGCGATCACCGAAACCGATGTGCTGCTGGCTTCGGCATCGAACGCCATTATCATCGGCTTCAACGTGCGCCCCGAGCGCAAGGCGCAGGAACTGGCTGAACAGGAAGAAGTCGATATCCGCCTGCACTCGATCATTTACGAGCTGCAGGACGAGATCAAGCGCGCCATGAGCGGCCTGCTCGAGCCAACGATCAAGGAAACCTACCAGGGACGCGCCGAGGTGCTCGAAACCTTCCGCATCCCGAAAGTCGGAACCATCGCGGGCTGCCGCGTCACCGATGGCCTTATCAAGCGCGACTCCGAAGTCCGCCTGTTGCGCGACAACGTGGTCGTCTTCAAGGGCAAGGTCCAATCGTTGCGCCGCTTCAAAGATGATGCTAAGGAAGTCACCAACGGCATGGAGTGCGGCATCTCGATCGCGAACTATGGCGATGTAAAGGTCGGCGATGTGATCGAGGCATTTGTGACCGAGCGGATTGCGGCGGAAGTCATCGCGTAAAAAGAAAAGTTCTCGGTTCTCAGTTCCCAGTTTTGCTCCAAGGCCTTACTGAGAACTGGGAACTGAGAACTGAATGCCCATCGCTTTTCTCACCCTCGAACTCCACATCGAAGCGGCGCAGTCACTGAAGGATCGGCGGCAGGTTGTGCGCAGTATGAAAGATCGGCTGCGCGTCGGTTTCAACGTTTCCGTCGCGGAGCTCGATTCCACCGGGCTTTGGAACCGCGCAACCATTGGCGTCGTCAGCATTTCTGATTCACGCGACTACCTGGATGGCCTCATGAAGAAAGTCGAGCGGGCCGCAACGCGCATTGCCAACAATCATGGGGCCGATGTGGCCGATTCATTTGTCGAATACTTCTAGGCGTGCACTTCCCGCAAGTGTGTTCGGGGTCGTCACACGAGTGAGGGCCTCCTAACACATTGTTACCTCCGTACTTACCTCAGTCGGACAAATGTGAAGGACAATATCGCTGCGTTTGACGCGGCGTAGCTCCACACCGGCGGGTGTTTTTCTGATATTCTCAAGCGTTTTACCTCAGGAGAGTTGTGGAGAAACGCGCAGTTAAGCATCATCGCGGGCGCCTGGGCGAAGCGTTGCGAGAAGAAATTGAAACGCTCGTCGAAGGGGAGCTGGGCGATCCGCGCATCGGCCTGGTGAGTGTGACCGGCGTGCGTATGGCCGAAGACGGCCGTTCGGCGCAGGTTCTGGTGGATGTGGAGGGAGATGACGCTGAGGCTGAACGCAGCATGCAAGGCCTTGATGCAGCGAAGGCTTACATCCGGCACGAACTTGCTGATCGGCTGCGTTTGCGGCGAGCGCCGGAATTGTTCTTCCGCCTCGATCGGGCGGAAAGAGAAAAAGCCCGCGTCGAGGAATTGTTGGAGCGGGTGAAAAAGAGAAGTAAGGCACGTAAAGAATCAACGAAGGAATCCGGTGGAGAGAAGGCCTAGCGACATGCTCGAAGACGTGCTCCGGCAGATCGGACAGCGCGAACGTTTCGTGCTGACTTCGCACGCCCGGCCCGATGGCGACGCCATCGGTTCTGCATTGGCCTGCTGCCAGGTTCTTCGCTCCATGGGAAAACACGCCGATGTTGTGCTGCACGACGGCGTTCCTCGTATTTATCGATCCCTTCCTTTCGCTGACCAAGTCGTGCAGTCGAGCCGCGTGATAGGAAGTTATGAGGCTGCAATCATTCTGGAATGTGACAGCATTCATCGCACGCGGCTGGAAGGGCTTGAAGATCGTTTTCTCATCAGCATCGACCATCACGTCAGCGGGCGTCCCTTTGCCCATGTCAACTGGATCGATCCGCATGCGGTTGCAACGGCAGAGATGGTGTTTCGGCTAGCGCGCGAAGCGGGAGTGAAGTTTTCTCCTGAGATTGCAACTTGCCTCTATATCGCGCTCATGACCGACACCGGTTCGTTCATGTTCCAGGGGACAAACGAAAATACATTTTCGTTGGCACGCGAACTGGTGCTGGCAGGAGCTGATCCGGCACACTGCGCGCGCGGAATTTATTTCGCACACTCGGTGGCGAAGATTCGCTTGCTGGGAGAGGCGCTGCGCAATCTCAACGTGGAAGGCAACATAGGCTATGTCTGGGCGACTCAGGAACAACTGGAGCGCTGCGGCGCACTCGAAGAAGATTGCGAAGGGTTGGTCAATTACGTTTTATCGATCGGCGGGGTTGAAGTGGCGGCATTTTTCCGCGAGTTGCCCGATGGGCGCTGGCGCGTGAGCCTGCGCAGCAAGGGCAAACTGGACGTTGCCCGAGTAGCCGAAAGCTTCGGTGGTGGAGGCCACGAATGTGCCAGTGGATGCTCGATCGATGGACCGCTCGCTGAGGCGATACGCCGGGTGCTGATTCAGCTACGCCGCGGACCTTCCGTACAGTGAAGACCAATTACCGATTGTTGAATTTTGATTGTTGATTAAAAACTTCCGGTTACCACAGCGTTTTCAATCGACAATCAGCAATCATCAATCAACAATTTTGCTATGACCATGCGCAGCCGCACGGACGTCCTGCTCCTCGCTGGTTTCTGCGCGTTTCTTTTCTTCTATGGCATGGGGCAGTTCGGGCTGATCGGAGCCGACGAGCCGCGCTACGCGCAAGTAGCGCGCGAGATGCTCGAACGCCACGACTTCATCACTCCGGTTCTTAACGGGCGTCCGTGGCTGGAGAAGCCGCCTCTCTATTACTGGCAGGCAATGCTGGTGTACACAGCGCTTGGCGTCAGCGATATGTCAGCGCGGATTCCGTCGGCGATTGATGCGACTGTGCTGGTGATCGTTGTGTATCTTTTCTTCCGCCGCTTTCGATCTGGAGTTGAAGTCGACGCTGCGCTGATCACTGCGTCGTGTGCAGGACTTATCGGCTATGCCAGGGCTGCCTCTATGGACATGGCCCTTACGACGACTTTTGCTGTAGGACTACTTGCGTGGTGGGCCTGGCGCGAGAGCGAGAAGAAGATATTCCTGGCTTTGTTCTACGCGCTCATGGCGCTGGGCATGCTGGCGAAAGGGCCGGTCGCTCCGTTTCTTGCGGCAGTTGTTATCGTGCTATTTGCGATCGTAGTGCGAGAACCGAAGCTGATCATTAAGACACTGTGGCTGCCCGGTGTCATATTGTTCTGCGCGATTGCGTTGCCGTGGTACACCGCAGTTCAGATTCGAAATCCGCAGTTCTTTCGCGAATTTATTCTTGAGCACAATCTGGCCCGCTTTTCGAGTGATCTCTACCATCATCGAGAGCCGTTCTGGTACTACGTGCCGGTGACCGCGCTTGCTCTCCTGCCTTGGATCGTTTTTGTGATCGCCACTTTCTCCAAATCGGTGCGCGTCTGGTGGGCTGAATCTAGATCGGCGGAGCGCAAAACAAATCACGCCGATCCCGATTACGACATACAACTCAGAATTTTTGCCTGCTGTTGGCTTGTTGTGCCGGTCGTATTCTTTTCTTTCTCGCAGTCGAAGCTGCCGGGCTATATTCTTCCCGCGATCCCAGCTGGCGCTATGCTGCTGGCGGATTATCTTCGACAACATCTCGAGAGTGGGGAATCGATTCCGAAGTCTCTGGCCGCAGTTCACGCCTTGGTAGCTGCAGGCCCGATATTTCCCGCGATTCTCATCAGCTACGTTGTGAGCCAGCATCGACTACCCACAGGCCGTCCCATGCTGTTGGCATTAGGGATCGCATTCATGCTCACCGTTGCGATTGCGTTGACGCTCATCAGCCGCGCGGGGTTGCGCATGATGCGCTTCGTCACTCTGATTGCGGTGGTGCTGACGGTAGCTGCAGTCTTTAAGCTGGGAACTACGGCAATCGATCAGAATCTTTCAGCGCGGCCGCTGGCGTTCGAACTCGCCAGTGTCGAGACGCGTCGCCTACCAATTGCGGTGTGCGGAACGTCACGCGAACTGGAGTACGGGTTAACCTTCTATCGCAACCAGATCGTCGCCCGTTACGAATTGGGATTTATCCCACCGGGGGAACACTTTCTTGTAGCGCCGCCGGCGTGGAAACCGGACGTGGCAGCACGAACGCCGGGACGGCGCGTGCTGTTGCTCGGGCACTACGCACCGCAGGATTTGGATTACTACTGGGTCTCCGCAGCGGGTGCCAAGCCCTAACGCATTATGCGGCATTGTTACTCCTGCGCTCCCAACGTGTCCGGAGTGGAGCCTGTTGCTGCCCTGTGTTCGCGTTGTTTGCCTCTGTTGGGCGAACCCACTACACTCAAATTTTTGCTGTGACATCGCCCGCTCTCGTGGGCGAATGCCGCTGCTGGAGCCATTTGGAGATCGTTTTTTGGAAATTCTGGACCTCAGGCACTTTTCCTCGGTAGATCTGCGTCCGCTGCTCGACGATGAGACGCAACTCTGGTCGCGCCTGCTCTCGTGGGACTACACCGGCTCCGCGGAAATGATTTTGCGGTATGTTGACGCCAAGATTCTGCCTGGTTACGCAGCGGTCGACCGGGGCCGCGTCTTTGGCTACTCATTTTTTGTTTATGAAGGCAGTAAGGGCGTCATTGGCGATCTTTACGTGACCAACGGCAGCCGGCTGCCAGACGCGCGCCAGGTGGAACTGCAGCTGCTTACTCACGTAATCGAGACGCTGCAACAGTCTCCGGGCATTCATCGCGTTGAAGCACAACTACTGGCGCACGACGCCAATGCCGTTTCGCAGCCGTTTCTCGATACCGGATTTCAGCGGCATCCGCGGCTGTTTATGGTGCTTGCGCTAGGTGGTACGGCACTAGAGAAATTCGCGGTGCATCCAGACGTGGAAATCCGCCCGTGGACCGAAGCCGACTACCGACCAGCTGCGGCTGTCATTACCGCTGCGTATCGCAACCACGTGGACGCACAAATCAATGACCAATACCACACGCTGAGTGGATCGCTGCGGTTCCTAAACAACATTGTGCGGTTTCCGGGCTGCGGCATTTTTGACACCGATTCATCGTTTGCGGCGGTCGATCGCAGGACGAAGAGTCTGATCGGATTGATCTTGTGCTCTCGCGTCCGCGGCGATGTGGGACATGTGACGCAGGTCTGCGTGTTGCCGGAGTACCGATCGCGCCGGATCGGCGAGTCTTTAATGGCAGCGACGTCTGGCAATCTGGCTAAGCGAAAGTTCTCAATGCTGTCTCTAACTGTCACAGAGGGGAATGCGCGTGCAGTAGCGCTGTATCGGCGGTTGAATTTCGAAACGAAGAGAATTTTTGACGCGTTTGTGTGGGAGGGATAAGAACTGCGTCGGACCTCGGACCTTAGACCTCAGCCAAGAATCAGGCCGGTAGCATCGTTGTCAAAACTGGAGCTATACAGAACAGTGGATGAAAACAACCAAAGGAAGCAAAGTTCTTGCTGACGTCTGATGTCCGACGCCTATCTCCTCAACACCCACATCGCCCAGCCTGCAAGCAGCGCTCCGCCGAGGAACATCACGAAGCAATAGAGGCCGTAGCGTACCATTTCGCGGGTATTCTCGCGGTGGGTGATTCCGAAGACGATCGACGCGAACAAAGCGAAGACGCTTGCTGCACTGAAGTGGTTGAGAGTGATGCTCACCTGTGTCCTTACTCGTAAAAGATTTTCCTGGCCACTAGCCGTTGACCCTGATCACTGCTTTTTCCCAATCGCGATGTGATAGGCATCGGCGACAGCAATGAAATTTAACAATCCAGCTGCAATCATGAATTTTGTGCCGTAGTCGGCGGTTGCGAAAGCCATTGCGCCCTGGCCCCAGTCCGCAGCCAGCGTCACGATGTAAAGAGCGCCAGCGCCCACATCTCCAACAAAACCGAGGATATCAAGAATGTCTCCGCCATTCGCTTTATAAATGCGGCCCTGCATGGCGAGCCCGAGCAGAAACAGGGTCACGATCGAGACAAACAGCAGTCCGCCGCGAATCCAGCGTTTCTGCAGCATGTGTCCGGCGCCGGGAATCAACCATCCCACCGCGGGCGCGAGTACGCTCATCATGCTTACCGACTCTGCAGGCGCCACTTTTGCTTTTTCTGTAGTGGAATTTGCCATTCAGATGGTCACAATCTCCCGCTGAATTTTCCCGGTGACTTCAGCCGACTTGGCGCGCACCAGCACGTTCACCTCGCTGCGCACACCAAACTCTGGTAGGTAGATGCCGGGCTCAATGGAGAAGCAGGAGTTGGGAAGAATCTGCCGCTCGTCGTGAATTTCGAGATCGTCCATGTTGGCCCCATTGGAATGGACGTCGGTGCCAATGGAATGTCCGGTGCGGTGGATGAAATAATCACCGTAACCTTTTTTCTGGATGTGGCCGCGGGTGGCGCGGTCGACTTCCCAGCCGGCAATGCGGCGGCCAGAGCCAATAGCGTCGAGTACAGTTTTCACACCAGCGTCGCGGGCGTCGCGCACGATCTCGAAGATTTCGCGCATGCGTCCCGATGGTGCAGGGCCGACGAAGCCCATCCATGTAATGTCATAGAAGACGGCGTTCGGAGTTTTTTTCTTTCCCCACACATCGAGCAGAACAAGATCGCCTTCTCGCATGGACACAGGATGATCAGCGCTGGGCGCGTAATGCGGATTGCCTGCGTTGGCATTGATGGCCACGATCGGCGGATCATCGTCGAAGAGATTCTCGCGGCGAAACGCTTCCAGGAACCACTTCTGCATTTCGTGTTCCGTTGTTCCGCCATTGCGCACGCGACGGCCAACTTCTTTGAAAGACTCCGCCACGATGGCATCAATACTGTCACGCGCAGCGAAGTGCGATTGGACTTGTTCTTCGGTCCAGGTGGACTCGAACTGCGCTACAAGATCCGCGGAACTGACCACGTTTTTCCCGAGGCCGCGCAGCAGATCGATCGTGCCACCGTCAACGAGCGAAATCGTGAAGACGCTGTTGTTGGGCGAGTACTGCATTGCTAGATCGCGATGCTTCGACAAGATCGCCTTTAACTGGTCGAACAACTCCTGCCATCCGGAATACTGGTGCTTCTTGCCGGGGAGCGTATCAAGGTGCCCGGCCTCGATTTTGTGCACCAGCTTCATCGGTTCGTCTTCCGCGGGCACGAGATAAAACCAGCGCCGGGTGACCATCAGGTTCGGCGACAGGCCGAGGACGCGATAGGCAATGGGATCGCGGTGGTGGTGATCGTAGAACAGCCACGCATCAATGTTGCGTTCGCGCAACGCAGCCTGTATCGCTGTGAGATTCATGGGCAAACTTCTATTGTAAACAACGAAGAGGAGTTTGGGCGAATCGATGCAGAGTGGGGTAGTGGGCTGCTTTGCTACTTTTGTCACCCCGAACGAAGTGAGAGGTTTTTTTGCACGTGGCGGCAAAGACTGGATTCCTCGCTTCGCTCGGAATGACAAAGTAGCCCACTACGCAGAGTGGAGCGGCCAATTTTGAATTTCCTAGTTTTGGTGTCATCGTGCATGTATGTAGTGAGCCGCTAGTCAGAGTTGCCTGAGTTTAGTTTCCTAGATCGTGCTACACTACGCGGCCAAATGTCCTCCGTTGTCCAATCTGTCGTTCAGGCGTCTCCTACAGCCGTTGCTGTAAAACGCAGCCGCATCGAGTCGATTGATATCGTGCGCGGCGTCGTCATGATCCTGATGGCGCTCGATCACACCCGCGATTTCTTCGGCAACTCGGGCTTCAACCCGACGGATCCGGCGACCACTACGATCCCACTTTTCTTCACGCGTTGGATCACGCATTTCTGCGCGCCCACTTTCTTTTTGCTTACCGGTACAGGGGCATTTCTCGCTGGACGGCGCAAGTCCAAAAACGAGTTGTCGCGATTCTTGTTTACGCGCGGGCTGTGGCTCATTTTTCTGGAACTTGTGGTGTGCCGCGGTTTCGGATGGCAATTCAACTTTGATTACAGGGTAACTTTGCTTATCGTCATCTGGGCTTTGGGATGGGCAATGATCGTGCTCTCGGGACTGGTTTACCTACCCGTGTCTGTGATAACGGCGTTCGGCGTGGTCATGATCGCGTGTCACAATCTTTCCGACTCGGTGAATTCGACAAACCCGCTGTGGTTGATCCTGCATTCCCCGGGCATTGCGTTCGCGAGTTCGCGATACACCATTTTCGTTACCTATCCGCTGATTCCGTGGGTTGGAGTTACGGCTGTGGGCTATGGTTTGGGACAAATCTACAACTGGCCAACGGAACGTCGTAGGGCTTTTTTGCTGCGTTTGGGGCTGGCTGCCGTTGCACTGTTTGTCGCGCTGCGTGGCATCAATGTTTACGGCGACCCCAACCGCTGGAGCGCGCAGAAGTCCGCCGCCTTCACGGTACTGTCGTTTCTGAATACGACGAAGTATCCGCCATCACTTTTGTATTTGTTGATGACGCTTGGCCCGGCGTTGCTTTTCCTGTGGGCCGTCGACACCGGCACGCCCCGCTGGCTGCGCCCAGCACTCATCTTCGGCAAAGTGCCAATGTTCTATTACCTGCTCCATATACCGCTGATTCACCTGCTCGCGATTGCAACCTGCTACGCACGCTATGGGCAAGTGCATTGGATGTTCGAGTCGCCAGACCTAGGATCTTTCCCCATCACAACGCCGCCTGGCTGGGGATACTCATTACCAGTTGTCTATTTCGTGTGGATCTTGGTGATCGTTATGCTGTATCCGCTATGCCGCTGGTTTGCAGGCGTGCGCCAGCGCCGCAGCGATACGTGGCTGAGCTACTTCTAAGGTCCAGCCTGGCTTCCGTCTAAGTTTTACTCTTTTCATTCCAGACGTAGAGAAAGTCCGTATCACTGGCGGTAACGACCGTGCGCTCCGCCTTGCGGGTGGCCCGGTTGAGCGCCGACCGCACTTTCTCTTTACTCTCAGCCAATTCTGCCAGTGGCACTTTTAGAGCCATGCCCTGTTCGATCTGGTCAAGATCCGAAAGAATCTTGCTGACAATCTCCTTGTGCTTTCCGTTTCGCCCCTGTGGGACATCCGGTACACCCATGGTTTTGAAGTTCATGGGCGAGTGTTTGCGTTGGGCACTCATCGATGACCTCCGTTATCGTTAAACAAACGTAACGTAATCGTATCATGACGTAATATATTTGTAAAGCAAAACAATCGATACCTATAATATTCGTATACTTAAGGATTCCAAAACAGGGTATGCGCATGACGCAAATGCGACGTGAGGAACCGTTGATTGAGCTGTTCAGCGCACTAAACGAATCATCCGCGATTTTTTTAAAGATATAACCCGTATTCTTTTTGGTTTGTTAGGGTCTTGACGAGGGGCGATCTCTCATGAGGAGGCGCACAATGCATGTTCCAAGAACATCGTTCGATCAGGTCCCGCTCGAATTAGCTCTAAAAGTTGCCGAACGAGAAATGATGGCAGCTACGACAATGCCAACCTCCTGCGCCGTATGTGGCAATCCGGTCGATCTTGAGAGTTGCAAAACGGATGAGCGTGGCAAAGCCGTCCACCAGAAATGCTATGTTGCAGAGATTGTAAAAAAGGCAAAAACAAAGACTGGCAAATTCCGTACGAAATGAGAATTGTTGGAACCTGCAAGCCAGCGAGGCAAAACCCAGACGGTTCGCCGCAACACGAATTACTCGATTCATCCTACCGGACGTGGTCGTGACGCGACAGCGCCAAGCAACCATACAGCCGACACTAATGCCAACCCTGCCGAGACATAAAACGGCACGCTAGGTCCGTAGTACTTCCACAACTCTCCGGTAATCAGGCTGGCTACAAGGGTTGCAACGCTAGTGACAAAGAAATAGATTCCCAGCGCCCGCCCACGAACTTCAGAAGCCACTGACTCCACTATTATCGCCTTCAGCACGGGCTGAGTTAGGGCGTAGTACAAGCCGTAGACGGCCATGCTGATCCAGATCACGAACGTTGATGGCGCGCGTCCAAAGACGAAGTAAACCACGGCAAAGATGAGATAACCCACAGCAGCAATCCAACGCCGCGACAACTCGCGCTGCGAGAAGCGGTCGCTCAACCATCCGGCAGGCCAAGAACCGAAAGTGTATGTGATGTTGAAAACAAGCCCTAGCAACGGCGCCATTCGAACCGAAATGCCAACGTTCTGTGCGCGCATCACCAGAAACATGTCGCTCGAATTGCCCAAGGAGAACAACGTCACGGCAACGAGAACTACGTAGAACGAATGGGGTAGTGAACTGCTTGATCCACTCCGACTCGCCGCGGATCCTGCGGCAGGCTTAAGGTTGTGGCTGGGCGAAGAATCAGTGGGGTGCCCCACTTCTCGCTTCGGTTGCGAGAAGTGGGCGCTCTTCGTCTCGCGGATGCCGAAAAGCGCAATCAGAACGGCCAGTGCGCCTGGAACCGCAGCTGCCCAGAACACGCCTCGCATCCCGTATCTGGCTAGAAGAACGAGCGCCGCTAGTGGCCCGGCAATCGCGCCGGCGGAATCCATCGACTGAATGAGTCCGTAGGCCGAGCCGAGGCGCTCTTTGCCGACGGACTCGGCAACCATCACGTCGCGCGGCGCTCCACGCACGCCTTTCGCGAGGCGATCCGCGAAGCGAATCAGGAGAACGTGCCACCATGCTACCGCTACGGCGAGTAGCGGCTTCACAGCATTGGCAACGAAGTATCCGGCCACTACCAGCGGCTTGCGGCGGTCGATGCGATCGGTGAGATATCCGGAAAAAAGTTTGGCGAACGACGCCACGCTCTCGGCAATGCCTTCAATCAGTCCTAATTGCGCCGGTCCCGCTCCGAGTGAAATCAGAAACGCCGGCAACACCCAGTACGCCATCTCGGTCGCCGTATCGTTGAAGAAAGATGTGATGCCGAAGACGTAGATGTTGCGTGTGGCAGACGGCTGCAAATCATCAGAAACGACGGGCATAGAAAAGTTTTACCACGGAGGCACGGAGTCACCGAGAAAACGATGAAGGGAGGCTTCGGTTTCTGGCAAGCGTGATTCAGATGAAACCTTGGCACGGCTGAGGCGTACAGTCCAAAAACTGAGAGCTGAGTACTGACAACTGAGAACTGCTTCAGTCGAACGGCATGTACTTCGTGACCACCCACTCGCCGCCCTGATTTTCAGTCGTCACAGAGAAAAGATCCTGGTAGGTTCCGGGCTGGCCCGAGCCGTTCTCACGCTTGCCGCGGTAACTGAGAATGACCGATCCCGGCGGAGCATCTTCCCAATTGACGAGCTGCCATGAGACCAACGGGTGCTGCGCCTCGGATTTGCAGATGTAGTGGGCGTATTTCCTGTGGTAATCGTGTTCCCACTTGTTGAGCACTTCGTCGCAGTGGCCGTCTCGAATCTCGCGCAGAAACTTGTTTGCCGCCCTTTCGGTCGAGCGGTCACGCAGCGGATTCATCTTGATGCTGACCGGCAGGCCGGTCAGAGGATCGTGATCCTCGGAGCGCGCCAGCACCGGCGGCTGGCTGTCGAGCCACCAGAGGTAGCCGAGAAACACCAGCACCAGCAACACTCCGGCGCTGACCGCAATGCCGATCTGGGTGCGCGTAAAGGCCATCGTTAAAGTTTAGGAAGAGGATGGAGCATACAGCAAGATTACCAGCGGGAGACGCGGTGGGACATGTACGGACGGACGTGCGGCGCCTCCACCAAGTGATTGTCATCAGTGAACGAAAGCACTGAGAGCAAAGGCACAGCGTGAGCCGTGCCTTGTAAGCCAAATCAAAGGATCTAAAGCCCTGTGGGATTCTTACACCCGCTTCTCGCGACCCTGAAGTGCCGCTCTTCCACTCTTCGACACAGTTATTCTTCTGGGCCGACGTTACTCTTTCTTTTCGTCTCCGCCTTCAGGAGGAGCGGATTCCGCCTGAGCCTGTGCCTGCGCTTCGGCCTCTTCCATGGCCTTCTTGGCTTCGGCGGCTTTCTTGGCGCGGGCTTCGGCGCGTTTTTCTTTCTTCTCGTCAAGAATCTTTTCGCTGCCAAGCAGTTCGAGAAAGGCCTTGTCGGCGCCGTCGCCTTTATTCCAGTGGGTGCGGATAATGCGTGTGTATCCGCCGTTGCGGTCGCCGAAACGCGGGCCGACCGTGTCGAACAGCTTCACGACGGCTTCATCGGTCATCAGGTAGGACGCGGCCAGACGACGAGCAGCGAGATCGCCGCGCTTGCCCAGCGTGATCATCTTCTCGACGATCGGGCGCGCGGCCTTGGCCTTGGGAACGCTCGTCTCGACGCGCTCCTCCACGATCACCGAGGTGACCAGATTACGCAGCAGCGAGCGCCGGTGTGCGGTGTTTCGTCCGAGTTTGTAGCCTGCAACTTTGTGACGCATGGGAACCTCAGTGAGGGGCCAGGGATCAGGGGCCGGGGATCAGTAATTTCTTTCTGATCCCTGACCTCTGGCCCCCTAACCCCTGAAGTCTTACAGCTGGTCGTCCGGTCCGTAGGCGGACGCGGGCAACGGTACGTTCGATGTCGGTCCGGGCACGGCGTTGCCATGCTCGTCGATCTTCATGCCCAGACTCAGGCCCATGGACGAGAGAATTTCCTTGATCTCGTTCAGCGACTTGCGGCCGAAATTCTTGGTCTTCAGCATTTCGGCTTCGGTCTTCTGCACGAGCTCGCCTATGGTCTGAATGTTCGCGTTCTTCAGGCAGTTGTAGCTGCGCACCGAGAGCTCGAGCTCCTCAACGGAACGGTTCAGGTTCTCGTTGTGAATCTCGGGCTTGCGATCGTCGCTCGTCGAAGAGCCGGTTTCGATTTCTTCCTCGAAGTTAATGAAGATGTTCATGTGGTCCTTCAGCAGCTTCGCCGCCAGGCCGATCGAATCGGCAGGCGTGATGGAGCCGTTGGTCCAGACTTCAAGGGTGAGCTTGTCGTAATCGGTGATCTGGCCGAGACGCGCGGCTTCCACCGTGTAGTTGCACTTGCGCACGGGCGAATGCACCGAATCGATCGGGATGAAACCGATGCCGAGATCTTCGTCGAAATTTTTATCGGCGGAAGTGTAGCCGCGGCCGCGCTTCAGGCGCATTTCCATGTCGAGCTTGCCGCCTTCGCTGACGGTCGCGATGTAGACGTCTTTATCCAGCACCTCGACATCGCCGTCGGCTTCAATCATGCCGCTGGTGACGACTCCGGGCTGATCGGCGCGCAGATAAATCGCTTTCGGTGCATCGCCGGAAAGCTTGAACGGAATCTGCTTCAGGTTGAGGATGATGTCGGTCGCGTCCTCGACCACGCCGGGGATCGACTGGAATTCATGCAGCACGCCTTCCATCTTCACCGCGGTAACGGCCGCGCCTTCGATCGAGCTCAGCAGCACGCGGCGCAGGGCGTTGCCCACGGTGGTGCCAAATCCGCGCTCGAACGGCTGCGCCCAGAAGATGCCATACTTGTCAGTGAGGGTAGAAGTGTCAACTGCGAGACGTTTCGGTTTCTGAAAACCTTTCCAAAGCATGTGTTTCTCCTTCGGCCGTTTGGCTCGATTCTGACTCGCTGAGTGGCCCAACTCAGGTCGGCGTCAGAAAAGGCTGATCTGGCTCGAAATGTAAGGGACCGAAAATGCAGTTTCTAGTTTCCAGCCTCAATCTTTCCTGTGGCGCCACGATCCGTGCCGCCCACTGGAAACTAGAAACCGGAAAACTCAAAACCTATTTGCTGTACAACTCAACGATCAATTGCTCGTTCACCGGCAGCTGAATGTCTTCGCGCTTGGGCAAATTCAGGATGCGTCCCTTGTAGTTGTCGCGATCAACTTCCAGCCATGTCGGCGTTGTGCCGTGGCTGGCAAATTCCTTGGCCAGTTCGAGCACAGAGAGCTTCTTGCTGTTTTCGCGGATCGCGACTTCCTCGCCCGCGCTCACTTCATAGGACGGAATGTTGACCTTGCGATTGTCGACGGCGACGTGTCCGTGACGCACGAGTTGCCGTGCCTGGCGCCGCGATTGAGCGAAGCCGAGGCGGAAGACAACGTTGTCGAGACGGCGCTCAAGCTGTTGTAGCAGCTTCTCACCGGTCACGCCCCTGGAGCGCGCGGCCTTTTCAAAGTAGTTGCGGAACTGCCCTTCCTGCGTGAAGTAGATGCGCTTCGCTTTCTGTTTCTCGCGCAGCTGCAGGCCGTAACCTACGACTTTGGCTTTGCGGTCCTTCCCATGTTGTCCGGGAGCAAAGTTGCGCTTCTCGATGGGACACTTGTCGCTGAAACACTTTGCGCCTTTGAGGAACAGCTTCATGCCCTCGCGGCGGCATAGACGGCAGACTGCATCAGTATAACGAGCCAAGTTGCTTCTCCTTTGGATGACCGGTTTACGGGTTTGGCTTCACCCTTCGTCCCGGACAGTTCTCGGTACTCAGTTCTCAGTGAAACGATCAGCACTCAATTGACTGAGTACTGGGTACTGAGTACTCGTGCTTACACTCTGCGCCGCTTCGGCGGACGGCAGCCATTGTGCGGAATCGGCGTCGTGTCGCGGATCGAACGCACCTCGATGCCGGCGGCAGACAGCGCACGCACTGCCGACTCACGGCCAGAACCTGGCCCGCTTACGCGCACATCCACGCTGCGGACGCCGTGATCGCGCGCCATGTTGGCAGCGTTCATCGCCGCCTGTTGCGCAGCGAAGGGCGTACCTTTGCGCGATCCGCGGAAGCCGAGCGATCCCGAACTCTTCCACGACAGAACGTTGCCGTTCATGTCGGTAATGGTCACGATCGTGTTGTTGAAGGACGCCTGCACATATACGAGTCCATGCGGAACGTGCTTGCGCTCCTTCTTCTTGAAGGTTTTCTTCTTGCCTTTTTTATCCGGTGCGGCCGGTGTGCCGGCTGCCGCTGCTGGTTTCGCCATTTCCGAGTTCTCAGTTCTCAGTATTCAGTACTCAGTAAAACCAGCTTTCCAACTGGGTACTAAGTACTGGGTACTGCTTCTAGGTTTTCGCCGTCGCTTTCTTCTTCTGCGCAACTGTTCCTTTGCGCGGACCCTTGCGGGTGCGGGCATTCGTGTGTGTACGCTGTCCGCGGACCGGCAAGTTACGACGGTGGCGGAATCCACGATAGGAACCGATTTCGATGAGCCGCTTGATGTTCATCGAAACTTCCTTACGCAGATCACCTTCGACCAGGCCTTCGGCCTCGATGACCGTACGAATGCGATTGACCTCGTCTTCGCTCAGGTCCTGAACCTTCTTCATCGGGTCGACCTTGGCCTCATCGAGGATGCGGCCGGCGCGCGGATTCCCAATTCCGTAGATATAGGTCAGCGCGATGTTGATGTGCTTCTGGCGTGGAAGATCGACGCCTGCAATACGTGCCATTGTTCCTTACCTTCTCCCGGCTGGGTGCCCCATCCTAGCCGCGCCCTTTGCGGCCAGGGTGGGGATTTTCATCCCTGGCGCTGTTTGTGTTTCGAGTTGACGCAGATCACCCGCACCACACCTTTGCGGTGGATGATCTTGCACTTGTCGCAAATCTTCTTTACTGATGCCCTGACTTTCATATACTTCTCAGTTCCCTCTCAGCAAAAACCGCCGGGCTTCGCCCGGCGACCGGGTCAGAGACCCGGTCCCACACAATTCACTTGTAGCGGTACACAATGCGCCCGCGATTCAAATCGTAGGGCGAAAGCTCAACCGCGACCTTGTCGCCAGGCAAAATGCGAATGAAATTCTTGCGCATCTTTCCCGAAACGTGCGCCAGCACCTGGTGCTTGTTCTCCAACTCCACCCGAAACATGGCGTTGGGCAGTGGTTCGAGAACCACTGCCATGACTTCAATCGCGTCTTCTTTGCTCATTAGCTCCTAAGCTTCTAGCTACTGGCTACTGGCTTCTAGCTAACCAACTTTCGCCCGACTAGCTAGAAGCTAGGAGCTAGCAGCTCTATTGCGTCAAAATCATCGGCCCATCTTTCGTCACTGCCACGCAGTGTTCGAAGTGGGCGCTAAAACTGCCATCGACCGTGACTGCAGTCCACTTGTCACCAAGCACACGCGCGTCGGGCTTTCCGTAATTCACCATGGGCTCGATGGCGAGCACCATGCCCTCGCGTAATTTTGCGCCGTGCCCTTTGGCACCGAAGTTCGGAACCTGCGGCTCTTCGTGCAGCCGCGTGCCGATGCCGTGTCCCACAAACTCGCGCACCACGCTGAATCCGGCCGCTTCCACATGCTCCTGCACTGCCGCGCCAACATCGCCCACTGAGTTTCCGACCCGTACCTGTTCAATTCCGCGGTAGAGCGATGCTTCCGTCACTTCCAACAATTTCTGCAGCTCCGGCTTGATGCCGTTGCCTACTGGAACCGTGATCGCGGCATCGCCGTAGTATCCGTCGAGCACTACGCCGCAATCGATCGAAACGATATCGCCCTCTTTCAGTACCCGTTTTTCAGACGGGATGCCGTGGACAATCTCTTCATTCACCGATGTGCACAGCACACAAGGGTAGTCGTAATAACCCTTAAACGCCGGCTTGGCTCCGAGTTCTTTAATCTTCTTCTCAGCAGCGCGTTCCAGGTCCATCGTGGTAGCGCCCGGCGTCACCAGAGTTTTTACGTGATCCAGAACCTGTCGTACGATGCGTCCGCTCTGCCGCATCTTTTCAATTTCCGCTGCTGACTTACAAACGATCGCCATGCCCATTCTCATGCGTGATGATCTTCCAGTATCCGGTAAATCTGGCTGGTCACTTCATCCATCGGCTGATCGCCATTCACCGAGATCAGCCGGCCGGTCCGCCGGTAGTAATCGACAACCGGACGAGTCTGCTCCTGATAAGCCGTCAACCGCGGCTGAATGACCTCCAACCGATCATCATTTCGAGTCACCAGCTTCGTCCCGTGAGCGAGATCGCACATTTCATCGACGCGGGGCGGCTGGAAGTGGACGTTATAGATCCGTCCACAGGTGGGACAAGAACGGCGTCCAGTGATCCGGAGCAATAGTTGATTATAGTCCACGTCGAGGCTGATCACAATCGGCCAGGCCCGCGTGGGACGCGAATTGTCAAAGAGCTCGTGGTCGAGCAAAGCATCGAGCCACCCAGCCTGGGCTGCAGTCCGGGGAAAACCGTCGAGGACGTAGCCGCGCTTGCAGTCCGGCTTCATCAACCGTTCCCGGACCATATTGCACACCAAGTCGTCGGAAACCAGTTCGCCACGGGCCATCACTGCCTTGGCAGCTACACCGAGCTCGGTTCCCTGAGCTACGTTCTCCCGCAGGAGGTCCCCAGTTGACACCTGGGGGATACCATAGTGCTCCATGATGCGCTTCGCCTGAGTGCCTTTTCCCGCACCCGGCGGCCCCAGCAGCACCACGGGCCCAATATTACGCAAGCCAACACCACGCGAGGTTTTCTGCGCCATCGGCTGGCCCAAAGCCTCCCGATCTCAGTCTCCCCGGCGCCCCAACGACAACGCCGAGGTGCAGCAACCCCCACAATGAAAGAACAACAAATTCTTAACCAAGCAAAACTACCAGCGGCGGCCGCGAATGCGTCCACTGCGCGGCGTAAATCCGTCGTAATGGCGCATGATCAGTTGCGCCTCGATCTGTGTCACCGTATCCATCGCCACGCCGACGACAATCAGCAGCGAGGTTCCACCAAAATAAAAATTGACGTTCAAGCCATTCGTCACCCAGATTGGCAGGTTCTCGAAAATTCTCCCAACGGCTCCCGGAAGATGGTTGAGATGAATGCCGGCGATCATCCACTCAGGAATAAAGGAAATGATAATCAGATAAAGCGCTCCCACCAGCGTGATGCGGGTCAGCACCTCGTTAATGAAATCGGCGGTGCGCTTGCCCGGGCGTATGCCGGGAATGAACCCGCCATATTTGCGCATATTATCGGCAACTTCGCTCGGATTGAAGACGATGGACACGTAAAAGTACGCAAAGAAAATAATGCCCACCGCATACAAAACCGTATACAGCGGCTCGCCCCACTTGAGCGCGTCGAAGAGCGGACCAAGGTAGCGGTTGCTGTGCAAACCGTAGCCGATGGTCTGCGGCAACGTCAGAATCGAAGACGCAAAGATTACCGGCATCACGCCGCCGGCATTGACGCGCAACGGCAGATGCGTGGACTGCCCGCCCATCACCTTGCGTCCGACGACACGCTTGGCGTACTGCACGGGTATTCGCCGCTCGCTGCGTTCCACGTAGACGATGAACCCGACCACCGCGATCATGAAAATGACTAAGCCGATCATGAGCGGGAAGGTCATTGCTCCCCAGGTCGCGTTCTTGGCCTTCTCGAACAGATCGACAACGCCGTGCGGCAATCCCACGACAATGCCAGCGAAAATCAGCAGCGACATGCCGTTGCCGACGCCGCGGTCGGTAATCTGCTCACCCAGCCACATGATAAAGGCGCTGCCCGTGGTCAGCGTAAGCATGGTCATCAGCACAAAACCGTAGCCGGGATTGACGACGAAGTCTCCTCCCTTTTGGAGGCCAATCGCAATTCCGAAAGATTGCACCGCGCTCAGAATGACCGTGATGTAGCGCGTCCACTGGGTAATTTTCTTCCGCCCCAGTTCGCCTTCTTTTTGTAGCTTGGCCAGCGGTTCGTAGACGACCGTAAGCAACTGCAAAATGATCGACGCGGTGATGTAGGGCATGATGCCCAGAGCGAAAATGGTCATGCGGCGCAACTGGCCGCCGGAAAACAAATCCACAAACCCGAGGAACGATCCGCGATTCGCGTCGAAGAAGTGTTCGAGTTGCTCCCACTTCACACCGGGCGTAGGCAGGTGCCCGCCCAGCCGATACACAAATAGCAATCCCATGGTAAACAGGATGCGCTTGCGCAGATCGGGAATGCGGAAGATGTTCGCCAGTTTGTCAAACATTACTGCAAGACCTCTATCTTGCCGCCCGCCTTGGTGATTTTTTCCTGTGCAGACTTCGAAAACTTATGCGCGCTCACAGTGAGGGCGATGTTCAATTCGCCGTCGCCGAGAATCTTGACCGGAAGCTTGGTTTTAACCACGCCAGCCTTGCGCAGCACGTCTGGAGTGATGGTCGTCTCGCCGAGTTCGGCGAGTCTCTCGAGACTGACGATCGCGTATTCCTTGCGGAAAATGTTAGTGAAACCACGCTTGGGCATGCGGCGGTGCAGCGGCATCTGGCCGCCTTCAAAGCCACGAATCATGCGCGAACCGCTGCGTGAACGCTGGCCCTTGTGCCCACGGGTCGAGGTCTTTCCCATCCCGGAGCCCATGCCGCGGCCCACGCGCTTGCGCTTTTCCGTTGCCTTCTTCGGTGCGTGAATGTTGGATAAATTCATAAATAGCTCTCGGCTATTACACGATCTCGATCATGTGCGGCACCTTCGCGACCATGCCGCGAATGGCCGGGGTATCCGGACGCTCAATGACCTGGTTCAACCGCGTGAATCCCAGTCCTTTGATCACCAGCTTCTGTTTCGTGGGGGCACAAATCGCGGAACGCACCCACTTCAGGTGAATCTTTCCGCTGCCCGATTCTGTTTTCTTCGCTGTCATTTCAACCTCAGTGGCCAGTCTCAAGCTCAGGAGCACCTGTCTCGGTACTCGCTACAATTCCTCCGCCACTTTTCCGCGCAGAGTCGCAACGCTCTCTCTACTCTTTAACTGCTTCAATGCGTCAAATGTCGCCTTGATCACATTATGCGGGTTAGTCGTACCGATCGATTTCGTCAACACGTTCTGCACCCCCGCCGAAGTCATGACGGCGCGCACCGCACCACCGGCGATGACGCCGGTGCCTTCCGGTGCAGGCTTAAGAAGCACCCGGCCCGAGCCGTAGCGCCCCAGCACCAGGTGCGGAATGCTGGTCTGGGTGAGGTTCACCTTCACCAGATTCTTCTTCGCCGACTCGATCCCCTTGCGAATCGCCTGCGGCACTTCTTTGGCCTTACCAGAACCGTATCCGACCACAGCCGCCGAAGGATCGCCCACCACGACCAGCGCCGCGAACGAAAGATTCTTACCGCCCTTGACGACCTTGGTCACGCGGTTGATAGCCACGACCTGGTCCTTCAGTTGAAACGAACCCGCATCGAGTTTCTTGATGACTGTTGGCATTTATAAACCTAGCTTCTAGCTTCTAGTTGCTAGCCCTTTAGCTACCCCCGACGGGCTAGTAGCTAGGAGCTAGAAGCTAGAAGCTGCTTTTCAGAACTGCAATCCCGCTTCACGCGCCGCGTCAGCCAGAGCCTTCACGCGCCCGTGATAAATGTAGCCGCCACGATCGAACACGACTTTGGTGACACCCTTCGCCTTGGCACGCTCGGCAATCGTCTTGCCGACATCCTTTGCCGCGGCGACGTTCCCGCCGGTGCGCCGGCCTTCTTTTTTGCCTTCGGCCGAGCTCGCGGAAACCAGCGTCTTGCCGGCCATATCGTCGATGACCTGCACGTAAATGTGATTCAGCGAGCGGTACACGTTCAGCCGCGGACGCTCCTGCGTCCCTTGCAGCTTTTTGCGGATGCGCTCATGCACATGCTCGCGCTTTTCGTTTTTCGTGATTTTTGTCAGCATAATAAAAGCTCTCAGCTATCGGCAGTCAGCTATCAGCGAACCCAGACCCCAACCGTGCCGGCTGAGAACTGAAAGCTGATAGCCAGAAGCTATTTCGCTCCCGTCTTTCCAACCTTTTTCTTCAACCGCTCGCCCGCATAGCGCACGCCCTTATTCTTATACGGATCGGGCGGACGCAACGATCGCATTTCTGCGGCGACCTGCCCAACCTTTTGCCGGTCGATGCCAGTCAGCGTAACCTTCGTCTGCTTCGGATCGACCGCTGCATCGACTCCGGTCGGCAGAGGATACTCGATCGGATGCGAGTACCCCAGGTTGAACACGACCGTCAGCTTGCCCTTCATCTCGGCGCGATAGCCGATGCCGACGATTTCTAGTTCACGCGTCCAGCCCTTGGTCACGCCTTCGACGGCATTGTTGACCAGCGCACGCGCGAGGCCGTGAATCGCGGACTGCGAATCGTTTTCACGAATGGCGACCAGCTGACCGTCTTTCTGCTCAACCTTGATGCCCTCCGGAAGCGGCGTATCCAGCTTGCCCTTCGGCCCCTGCACCGCGACCGTATTGCCTTCAATTTTGACCGTGACCCCCTTGGGAATCGCGATCGGCTTTTTTCCAATTCTCGACATAATCGCTCTTGGCTCTTAGCTATTTGCTCTTGGCTTCGCTGTTTTGCCTTTCGCCAAAAGCCAAAGGCTAACAGCCAAGAGCTGGTTTCTCACCAAATCTGACACAGCAACTCGCCGCCCACGCCTTCCTTACGAGCCTGACGGCCGGTCATCACGCCGCGCGGCGTCGTGAGGATGTTGATCCCCATGCCGCCCAGCACGCGTGGAATCTCGCTGCGGCGCACATAGACGCGGCAGCCGGGGCGCGACACGCGCTCGACTTTCGAAATGGCCGCCTCGTTGTTGGCGCCGTACTTCAGGTAAACGCGGATGACCTTATGGCCCTCTTCTTCGGTGGCCTTGTAGTTGGAAATGTAGCCCTCTTCCTTCAGGATGCGGGCAATCTCCACCTTCAGCCGCGAAGCCGGGATATCCACTTTCTGGTGCCGCGCCTGCAGTGCGTTCCGCACTCGCGTCAGCATGTCTGCGACCGGATCGGTCAACCTCATCGTCTGCTTCTCCTTGGCCGTTCGTTCGCTCGGGGTTCAATCCTCCGAGAACCAGCAACGGTCTCAACTAATGTCGTTGATCGTTAGTCCTTGGCCGTTACGGTTCGCTTTTGCCAGCGACCAACGACCAACTGCTAACAACGCCTCTACCACGAAGACTTCGAAACCCCTGGAATCTCCCCGCGCAGCGCGAGTTGCCGGAAACACAGCCGGCAAATGCCGAACTTGCGTAGAAACGCCCGCGGCCTGCCGCAGATATTGCAGCGGTTGTGCCGACGCGTGGAAAACTTGGGCTTCTTCGTCTTGTGCTGGTGCAGCCCGACGTTATCTTTCACTCGTTTTGCTGTTGTCGCCATTCAATCCTTTGTAAACGCTGAAACTTTCAAAAAACCTTATTACTGCCGGAACGGCATTCCCAGGTGCTTCAACAAAGTCCGTGCCTGGTTGTCGTTCGCCGCCGTCGTCACGATCGTGACGTTCATCCCCTTCAGATTCCCGACCTTCTCGTAGGAAATCTCGGGGAAGATCAGCTGATCGTGCAGGCCGATCGTGAAGTTTCCCCGCCCGTCGAACGACCGGGTAGAAACGCCCTTGAAGTCACGTACGCGGGGCAGAACAATGTTCACTAGCCGGTCGAAAAATTCGTACATCCGGTCACCGCGCAACGTGACCATCGCCCCGATCGACTGTCCGGCGCGGACTTTGAAGGCCGCGATGGATTTCTTGGCGCGCGTCACCACCGGCTTCTGCCCGGTGATCTGGCCCAGTTCGTTCACCGCCGGATCAAGTACTTTCGCGTTCTGCGTGGCTTCGCCCACACCCATGTTCACGACGATCTTATGAAGCTTCGGAACCGCCATCTTGTTCTGCAGTTCGAGCTCTTTCAGCAGGGCCGGAGCAACTTCCTTTTCGAATCTCGCTCGCAGCCGCGGACGTTCTTTCGCGCTATGCCGCGCCTGCTCCGGAGCCTTCGACTCCTGCGGCGTTTCCTTTTGTCCCTTTTTGTCTTTTGCCATTTTCGCTTCAACTTCCTCTCACGGTTTCGGAGTGGTTACCGGTTCGTGAGGCTTAGTTATCTCGTGAGGCTTACTTATCTAAGGTTGTCCCACACTTCTTGCAGATCCGCACCTTGCGATCGCCACGCACTTCGTGTCCGATGCGGACCGGGCCGCAAGTCGGGCAGAGCAGCTGTACGTTGGAGATCGCGATACGGCTCTCCTGCTCGGCAATCCCGCCCTTGATGTTGCGCTGCGGATTCGGCCGCACGTGTTTTTTCACCATCATCACGTGCTCGACCAGTATCTTGGCGTCGTTCGGAAACACGCGCAGCACGCGCCCTTCCTTGCCCTTGTCACGGCCCGTAATCACCTTCACGGTGTCGTTGCGCCGGATGTCGACTCGCTTGTGTGCCGTTGCTACGCTAGCCATCTCAACTCCCAAATCTGCAAATTACTAAAATTCCTCAATTCACTTCGACTCTAGATAACTTCAGGCGCCAGGGACACAATCTTCAAAAACTTCTTCTCGCGCAGTTCGCGCGCTACCGGACCGAACACGCGCGTGCCCACCGGTTCGCCCGCATCGTTGATCAGCACCGCCGCATTCTGATCGAAACGGATGTACGTTCCATCCCGCCGCCGATGCTCTTTGCGGGTGCGCACGATGACTGCTTTCACCACCTTGCCCTTCTGCACCTGGCCTTCAGGGGCCGACTCTTTTACGGCGGCCGTGATCACGTCGCCCAACCCAGCGTTCAACCCGGTCGAACCGCCGAGCGGCAGAATCATCTGCAGCTTGCGGGCGCCGGAGTTGTCAGCGACCTCCAGCATCGATCTCATCATCACAGCCATGGCATCTGCTCCCTGATCAATCCTTTGTCATTCCGAACCGGCGCGAAGCGGCGGTGAGGAACCTGCTGTTAGCTCGCCGCTTCCACTGCGGCTTCCGGCAGCAGCGCCGATTTGCGCACAATGTCTTTCAGCTTCCAGCGCTTCAGCTTCGACAGCGGCCGCGTCTCCTCGAGACGCACCACATCGCCCACATGCGCTTCATTCTTCTCATCGTGGGCATAAAACTTCTTGTTGCGCGAGATCACGCGCCCGTAGAACGGATGCGCCTTCTTGCGCGTCACCTGCACCACGATCGTCTTGTGCATGCGGCTGGAGACGACTTCTCCCACCACTTCTTTGCGGCGGCCCTGCGCCTGCGTTGCGGTTGTTTCCGCCATCATCGTTTCTCCGTCATTTCTTCGAACCTTATTTCTTCCCGCCCGCGGCAGCGCGTGTACGCTCGCCGAGAATCGTCTTGACGCGTGCGATGTCCTTGCGCAACCCGCGCATCTTCTTCAGGCTCTCGGTCTGGCCCATATTCAGCTGAAACTTCAGCTTGAACAACTGGTCGGCGAGTTCGCTCTCCTGGTGATGCAGTTCCGCGTCGGTCAGGTTTTTGATTTTTTCTGCTTTCATAAAATTCTCTCAGCTCTAGTGCACCGTCTCGCGTTTCACCATCGTGGTGCGCAGCGGCAGCTTGTGTGACGCCAGGCGCAGCGCTTCGCTCGCGTCTTGAAGGGTCACACCTTCCATCTCAAACAAAATCTTCCCCGGACGCACGACCGCGACCCAATGATCAGGCGCGCCCTTGCCTTTGCCCATACGGGTTTCGGCCGGCTTTTTCGTGACCGGTTTGTCGGGAAACAGGCGAATCCAGATCTTGCCGCCGCGCTTGACGAAACGAGTCATAGCGACGCGGCTGGCCTCGATCTGCCGGTCGGTGATCCATCCCGGCTCGAGAACCTTCAACCCGAAATCGCCGAAAGCCAACTGCGATCCGCGCCAGGCCTTGCCCGTCATGCGGCCGCGCTGCTGCTTGCGGTACTTCACTTTCTTTGGCATCAACATAAAGATCAGCTCTCTATCGTCATCCTGAGTGAACCGCGCGAAGCGTCGCGTTCTTTGCGACGCGCAAATCGCGCGCTTGGCTCACATCCCTAGAATCCGCCACCTGCCGCTGCTGGTTCGCGCTTCTTCTGCGGAAGAATCTCGCCCTTGTACACCCAGCACTTCACGCCGATCACGCCGTAGGTCGTCCGCGCTTCTGTGAAGCCGTAGTCAATATCTGCGCGCAGCGTGTGCAGCGGCAACCGTCCTTGCAGATACCACTCCGAACGAGCGATTTCATTGCCGTTCAACCGGCCGCTCACGCGAACCTTGATTCCTTTGCAGCCGAAGCGCAGCGCCGAGTCGACTGCCTTGCGCATGGCCCGCCGGAAGCCGACGCGCTTTTCCAGCTGCAGCGCGATCGATTCCGAAACCAGCTGCGCGTCGAGCTCGGGCTTGTGCACTTCCTGGATGTCGACAAAAATATCCTTGCCCGCCGTGCGTTTCTGCAGCTCGCCTTTGAGCTTGTCGATTTCCGCGCCCTTGCGCCCGATGATGATCCCAGGCCGCGCCGTCTTGATAATGATGCGCAGCTTGTTGCCTGGCCGCTCAATCTCGATGGCACTGACACCCGCCGACTTCAGCTTGTCCTTCAGTTCGGCCTTCAGCTTGACGTCCTCGTGCAGCTGTTTGTCGTAATCCCGCTCGGCAAACCAGCGCGACTTCCACGGCTTGGTGAAGCCGAGGCGGAACCCATACGGATGGACTTTTTGTCCCATTGCTTCTCCTAAAACCAAACCCGATAAACCTTGTCATTCCGAACTCGCGCAAAGCGCAGGTGAGGAACCTGCTGTTGCTCTATTTCGCAGCCTTTTTCTTTTTTCCTGCCGCTTTCGCCATCGGAGCGCGCCGCTTGGCCTTCGCCGGAACCGCCGCTTCGCCCACGACTGAGGCCACAGCCTCGGCATTCTTCCCGCGCTCCGCCAGCACCAACTCGATGTGCGAAATGCGCCGCTGATAGCGGTACGCACGCCCCTGCGGCGCCGGACGAATCCGCTTCATGCGCGGTCCATCATTCGCTACCGCGCGCTTGACATAAAGATTGTCAATTTCGACATCGATCCCTTTCTCGGTCGAGAGAAAGTTGGCGTTGTCGAGCGCCGACTGCAGCAGCTTACCCACGTGCGCCGCTACGCGCTTCTTGGTGAACAGCAGCGTATTGCGCGCTTCTTCCACACGCCGGCCCTTGATCAGATCCAGCACCAGCCGCGCCTTTTGCGGCGAGACTCGCAGGTAACGCATTTCCGCTCGAAATTCCATAGTCAATCTCAGCTCTTGGCTCTTGGCCTTTAGCTCTTAGCGAAAAGCCAAGAGATCACAGCCAGGAGCGGTTTTACGCCTTGGGCGCTGGCGCCGATGCCGCTGGAGCAATCGCTCCCGGACCGCCCGGAATGCCGGCCGGCTTCGCCGCCGTTTCCGTCGCCGCCCTCATGGAATGGCCTTTGAACTGGCGCGTGAAGCTGAACTCGCCCAGCTTATGTCCCACCATGTTTTCAGTAACGTACACGGGAATAAACTTTTTGCCGTTGTGCACCGCGATCGTGTGCCCCACCATTTCCGGCACTACGGTGGACCGCCGCGACCAGGTGCGCAGCACTTTTTTCTCATTGCGCGCGTTCATGCCTTCCACCCTCGTCAGAAGGTAGCTGTCCACAAACGCGCCTTTCTTAGTTGAACGTGCCATAAAGTCAGCTCTTAGCTGTTAGCTCCTAGCTAAATCTCAAACCCTCATCAAACTCTTTGTCATTCCGAACCGGCATTCTTTGCCGTGAGGAACTGCTTCTTCCTTCGGTCCTACTTGCTTCGCCGGCTCACAATGAACTTATCCGTGCGCTTGTTGTTCCGCGTCTTATACCCGCGCGTCGGCTGGCCCCATGGGGTTACCGGATGCCGTCCGCCCGAGGTCTTACCTTCGCCGCCGCCGTGCGGATGATCGACCGGGTTCATGGACACGCCGCGATTGTGTGGACGCTTGCCCAGCCATCGCGACCGCCCTGCCTTACCAATGGTGACGTTCTCATGATCGATATTGCCGACCTGCCCGATCGTCGCCATGCAGTCCTGTGAAATCTTGCGCGTCTCGCCCGAAGGCAGCTTTACCAGGGCATACTCCGCTTCTTTCGCGACTAGCTGCGCCGACCCGCCCGCCGAGCGCACCATCTGCCCGCCCTTGCCGGGCTTCAGTTCGAGATTGTGAATCTGCGTGCCGGGCGGAATATTGCGCAGCGGCAGCGCGTTCCCCACCAGGATGTCGGCCTCGGGCCCACTGATTACTTTCTGCCCCACCTTCAACCCTTCCGGCTGCAGGATGTAACGCTTCTCTCCGTCGGCATACGCCAGCAGAGCAATCCGCGAAGAACGATTGGGATCGTACTCAATCGTCGTGACCGTCGCCGGAATGCCGGTCTTGTCGCGCTTGAAATCGATGATGCGCAGCTTACGCTTGTGCCCGCCGCCGATGAACCGCATCGTCGTATCACCCGAGTTGCGCCGTCCGCCGGTACGGTTCTTCGGTTCGACCAGCGGCTTGTGCGGATGCTTGGTCGTAATGTCGTCGTTGACGATCGTCGTGCGGTAGCGCAGCGTCTGCGTCGTCGGTCTGTAAGTCTTAATGGGCATATTCAGCTCTTAGCTACTAGCTCAAATCGTTGTCATTCCGAACACGCGCAAAGCGCGGGTGAGGAACCTGCTTCTCCCGAAGCAGAGGTAGGAGCGAAGCTCCCTACAAATTCTGCGCGTACTCCGGCATCTTCTCTCCGGAGCGCAACCGCACATAAGCCTTCTTCCAGTCCGGACGATACCCGGCAAACCGCCCGCGCCGCCGCTCTTTTCCCGGATACGTGGCCGTGCGCACCGAATGCACTTTCACTTTGAAAATCGACTGCACAGCTTCTTTGATCTCAGTCTTGGTCGCCTTTGGCGACACCTGGAAAACCAGCGTGTTCTGGTTTTCCTTGATAGCCAGGCCCTTCTCGGTGATCACCGGACGGCGAATGATCTGATATGCGCTCTTCATGTCTTACGCCACCTCCGCCGCTTTTTCGTTGCGCTGTCGGCGGCGACGCTCGTGCGCCGGCTTCTTTGCGCCTTCGTCCTCACCGGATTTGCGCTGTTTCTTCGAAACCGAGTTCTTCAGGGAAACCTGCAGCTTCTCGATCGCCGACTGGGAAAAGATGACGCGGTCGCGGCGCAACAGATGATACGGATGCACTTCGTTGCCGCGAATCAGTTCGAGTCCCTCGATGTTGCGCGCACTCAATTCCAGATTGCGATTCTCGTGCTTCGCCGCCTCTACGATAAGAACCGTGGAATCGACTCTCAGAGCGTCGAGCGCCTTGCGAAATTCTTTGGTCTTCGGTTCCTTCACGTCGAACGCGTTCACGACAATCAATTTGCCATCGGCAAACTTCGCGGCAAGCGCCGAGCGCAGTGCACCCAGCAGCTTCTTGCGCGGGAACGTGTAGTCGTATGAGCGAGGCTGAGGTCCATGCACCGTGCCGCCGTGCCGCCACAGTGGCGACCGGATCGAACCGATGCGGGCGCGCCCCGTACCCTTCTGCTTCCACAGTTTCTTGCCCGACCCGGAAACCTGCCAGCGCGCTTTCGTGGCGTGGGTTCCGGCATGCTGCCCAGCGCGGTAGTGCTTCACCGCCTCCCAGAGCAGATCCTCGTTGACCGCGCCGAAGATCTCGTCGGCCAAGTCGAGCGTGCCAACTTTTTTGCCGCTCAAATCGTGTATGTCAATCGTTGCCATATCGCTTCTCGGTACTCGGAACTCGTTACGCCTTCTTCGCCGCCCTCTTCGCTGCCTTCAACGGATCGACCGTAGCCGAACCCGCGAATCCGCGGCGCTCTCTCGGTGGTTTCTTCGCCTTGGTAATCACGATATATCCGCCCTGCGGGCCGGGAACACTGCCTTCGACCACCAGCAGGTTCTCGTCCTTATCGACACCGAGCACGCGCAGGTTGCGCTGCGTCACCTGTTGGTGTCCCATGTGGCCCGACATGCGCATGCCCTTAAACACGCGCGAAGGAAATGCAGAGGAACCGATCGAACCCGTGATCTGAAACATCGAACCATGCGACTTCGGGCCGCCCGCAAAGTGATGCCGCTTCACCACGCCCTGAAAACCTTTGCCTTTGCTGACGCCGACAATGTCGACAAATTTTTCGCCGTCGAACATTTCGACTAGTACGCGATCGCCTACCTTGACCGCACCATCTCCGTCGGTCGAAGCTTCGACCTCAAGCGGAACCTCCCGCAGGAACTTCACCGGCGGAAGATTGCTCTTCGCCAGGTGTCCGCGCTCGCCCTTCGACAGCCGCGACTCTTTCACGAACTCAACCAGGCCGATCTGAGCGGCTTCGTATCCGTCTTTGGTGGCTGATTTGTGCTGCGTCACCACGCAAGGGCCAGCCTGCAGCACCGTGACCGGGCGCACATCGCCCTTCGAGTCGAACATCTGTGTCATACCGACTTTTTTGCCCAGAATGCCCGTAACCTTCGTTGCCATTTCCTTCTCCATCCAGCATGGCCCGTTGTCATTCAACAACGTCTATTGGCTGGCAAGCTTAACCAGAAGCTAGTCGCTAGCAGCTAGAAGCTTATTTGTGTTCTTTTCCAAACGCCTTGATCTCCACGTCCACGCCCGCCGGCAGATCGAGCTTCATTAGCGCATCAACCGTCTGCTGCGTCGGCTCGAGAATGTCAAGCAGCCGCTTGTGCGTGCGGATCTCAAACTGTTCCCGCGACTTCTTGTCCACGTGCGGCGAACGCAGCACGCAGTACTTGTTCTTCATCGTGGGCAGCGGAATCGGCCCGGCAATCTGCGCGCCGGTGCGTCGCGCCGTCTCCACAATTTCGCCTGTCGACTGATCAAGGATGCGGTAGTCGTAGGCCTTCAACCTTATGCGAATTCTTTCTTGTCCACTCACTCGTTTTGTCTCGCTTACCTCCTCCGGCTTACCGGAGGAAAAGATCTGGCGGAAAGCTGCAATCCGCTTTCGTATCAGCACTCAGTACCTGATACCCAGATTCAGCTACCAGCAACTGAGTACTGGGGTAGCTAGAAGCTGCCCTACTGCACAATCTCCGCAATCGTTCCCGCGCCCACCGTGTGTCCGCCTTCGCGGATGGCAAACCGCAGACCCTTCTCCATCGCCACCGGCGTGATCAGCTCGATCACCAGGCTC
>Ga0307479_10000139_pt1 | contig 67372 bp, 56 predicted proteins | sample atmos_gasesECM4C_FD_203743 | JGI IMG/M metagenome (GOLD analysis project Ga0307479, IMG submission 203743) | Hardwood forest soil microbial communities from Morgan-Monroe State Forest, Indiana, United States - atmos_gasesECM4C_515 | ecosystem: Environmental > Terrestrial > Soil > Temperate... | reverse complement strand
GCAAAAAAGAAGGTCGAATTGCAAGGCGAATTGGTCCGACGGGCGGGAGCCGGGATCGCGTTGCAACCCGAGGAAACGCGCGCAAAAGAGCAGATCGAAAAGGCATTTTCTTCCGCAGGGCTTGCTGTCCCTTCAGTAAAGGAAGTGCTGGCGACGCTTTCGGTGGAATCGAAGCGCGCGGAGAAGTTGCTGCAGATTCTCTTGCGCGAGAAAATGCTCATCCGAGTCACGCCGGAGCTGATTTTCCACCGGGATGCGCTGGCGCAGCTTCGGGATCAGCTCTTGGTTCTTAAAGAAACCAAGGGCGAGCGGCTCAGCGTGCCTGCTTTCAAGGAGTTGACTGGGATTACGAGAAAATACGCCATTCCGCTGCTGGAATACCTGGACCGGGAAAGGGTTACAAGGCGAGCCGGGGATGAGCGTGTTATACTATGATTTGGTGAGTTTTCAGCTTTGACGGGGCATGGTAGAGTATGGCCTAGGGGCGTAGGAGGGATTGTGGAATTCCCGATGCACTGGCTGATTGTTCTGCTTGTGCTATCTATGACGCTTGGCGTGCTCATCCCAATAGCGAAAATCTTGCGGCGGATGGGTTTTAGGTCGATATGGTGCTTGCTTTACTTCGTTCCTATCGGGAATCTAATTGGCCTTTGGCTAATCGCGTACATCCCATGGCCAGCGACCGAGAAAAGGATTAGTTGAAGTACTAGCAGGGTCTTGCGGCTTCGTTAATATATGGTGGAAATCCCGGCGCCGATGTTCCGGCGGTGAAAGGCAGGTAGCATTATGTTTGAGAGTCCGAATCTATTGGTGATGCTCATCTTCGATAGCCCAACGCAATTGCTGGTTGTGGCGATCGTCGTTCTCGTCCTATTTGGCGGCCGGAAAATTCCGGAATTGATGCGTGGGCTGGGCGAAGGCGTGCGCGGATTTAAAGAAGGAATGACGGGCGTTGATCATCCGCCTACGACTACCCCGTCGCAAAGCAGCAGCCCTTCGGAGAAGCCGGCGGAAGAAAAAAAGCCGTAACGAGCGCTACCTGAGTTTTTTGTTCTGAACTGGAAGAAATTGGGCGGCCGGTGTGGCCGCCCTTTTTGTTTGCCCCCGCAACTAACTCCGCTACTGCGAAATGTGTCGAAAGAGATAAGGAAAAACCCGATTAAATGCGCAAAAACTGTTCCTCAGGACAGTAGCGGAGTCAGAACTTTGCGTTCACCATCGGGAATCACAAGGGTGTCCGGGATTTTCCGGATTTGAAACAAAGAGATAGGAGAACGCAATGAAATTTACTTGGGTGAAGTGGAGCACCTTGCCGGTTGTCGTGCTCATGGCGGGCAGCATGGCTCTGGCGCAAGATCAATCGGGGTCGCAATCGTCGGGGCAGTCGCAGAGTTCGCCCGCGCCTGCGGCGCAGCCGGCACCGGCGCAGAAGCCGGATCCCAGCATCGCGCAGCGGAAAGAAAATCAACAGGACCGCATCGCCAATGGCGTAAAGAGCGGGCAACTGACCGCCGGTGAGACCGCGAAACTGGAAAAGAAAGAAGCGGCCATCAACGGCGAAACCAAAGCGGACCGCGCGGCCAACGGCGGCAAGCTAACCGCTGCGGAGAAGGCCAAGATCAACAAGCAGCAGAACAGCCTTTCAAAGCAAATCCACACCGACAAGACCAACTCCAATACCGCGCACTACGGCAACAACAAAGTGGATCAGCGCCGCGAAAACCAGCAAGACCGCATCGCGCAAGGGATCAAGAGCGGGAAATTGACAGCCGGCGAAACGGCAAAGCTCGAGAACCAGCAGAAGGGCATCAACCAGCAGGTCGCGGCGGACCGCAAGGCCAACGGCGGCAAGCTAACGACCGGTGAAAAGAAGCAGATCAACCACGAACAAAACCAGGCGTCCAAGAATATCCACCAGAAGAAACACAACGCAGCCACGCAGGCTACCCCGAAGAATCCATAAGTTTCCTCCACCCCCTGAACAAGAAGAGGCGCTCTCCGAAAGGGGAGCGCTTCTTTTATTTTGTGACTATTCCCGCGAGCTGCGGACCAGCAATTTCGGATCTGCGCGGGCAGAATCCGGCATTGCCTGTTGGGCCGCGGGCCTCGCGTGCGTTGACTTGTGCAAGTAGCGCGGCCTAAGATGCCTGCCCAGAGGTCTTTACGCCGCATGATTGGCCAGACCGTCTCGCATTACCGCGTTCTGGAAAAGCTCGGTGGCGGCGGAATGGGTGTGGTCTACAAGGCCGAAGATACGAAGCTCGGCCGGCTGGTCGCCCTGAAGTTTCTTCCCGAGAGTTACTTTGAGGATCTCCGCTCCGTCGAACGCCTTCAGCGGGAAGCCCGCGCTGCCTCGGCTTTGAATCATCCCCATATCTGCACTATCCATGATATTGACGAGCACGAAGGCCGACATTTCATTGTGATGGAACTGCTGGAAGGCCAGACATTGAAACACCGAATTGCCGGCCAGGCACTCCCTACCGAGCAGGTCGCCAAGCTGGGAATGCAGACGGCCGAGGCGCTCGAAGCAGCGCACGCGAAAGGTATCGTGCATCGGGATATCAAGCCGCCGAACATCTTCGTAACTGCGAGGGGGGATGTGAAGGTGCTCGATTTCGGCCTGGCAAAGCTCGTGGAGGCTTCGAGTGATCTGATAGTGCCGAAGGAGAGTTTGACGGAGACGCAAGCGGCAGTAGGAACGCTGCCGTACATGTCACCGGAACAGTTGCGAGGCCACAGGGTGGACGCCCGCACGGACATCTATGCTCTCGGCGTCGTTCTTTATGAAATGGCCACCGGCCGGAGGCCATTCCGTGAAGAGCTGTCCACGCAGCTTATCGACGATATCCTGCACAAATCTCCTCCACTGCCCGGGCGGCTCAATCCCGATCTTCTGCCCAGATTGGAGGACATCATACTGAAGTGTCTCGAGAAGGACCCGGAAAACCGCTACCAATCGTCCAAAGAGGTGGTGGTGGACCTGCGGCGACTGGTGATGTCTTCGACTGGTGCGTTGGCAGTTGCTCCGCCCCGAGAGCGGCGGTATGGCGTGATGGCGGGGGTCATCTCCGCGGTGCTGCTGGCAGGTGTGCTAGTGGGATTGAACGTCGGTCACTGGCGGGACCGCCTGTTGAAGCGAGCAAGTCCAGGCCGCATCGAGTCGCTTGCCGTGTTGCCGCTGGAAAACCTCTCCGGTGATCCACAGCAAGACTACTTTGCCGATGGAATGACGGAAGCCGTAATTACCGAAGTGGCTCAAATAAGCGAGCTAAAAGTGACGTCGCGAACCTCGGTGATGCAATACAAGCACACCAAGAAGCCGCTGCGCGAGATCGCCAAGGCGCTGGGCGTAGATGCAGTTTTGGAGGGCGCGGTGCAACGCTCGGGAGGCAAGGTGGCGATTACCGCGCAGTTGATTGAAGGCTCAACAGATCGCCACCTGTGGGCCAAAAGCTACCAACGCGAAATGAGCGACGTACTCGCGCTTGAACGCGAAGTCGCGCAAAATGTCGCTGAAGAAGTGGGAGTAAAACTCGGCTCATCGCAGCAAGCGTATATTGCCTCGGCTCGCCCCGTCGATCCGGAGGCGCATGAGAACTATCTTCTCGCTATTCATTATCTTCGCTCCGGCACGCGCGAGGGAGCGGAAAAGGCGATTCAATACTTCCAGGCAGCCACTGCGAAAGATTCCCACGATGCCCTCTCCTACGCTGGTCTTGCCGGCGCCTATCGCGCCCTGAGCAGCCTATATATGGCTCCGCTCGATGTGATGCCAAAGGCTAAAGCAGCGGCGGCGAGGGCCCTGGAATTGGACGAAACCCTTGCAGAATCCCATGCTTCCCTAGGTTTGCTTAAGCTCTCCTACGACTGGGATTGGCCCGGCGCGGAGAAGGAATTCAGGCGCGCCCTCGAGCTGAATCCAAGCCTCGTGGAAGCACATTTGGGCGAGGCCAACTATTTAGCGTCGCTTGGACGCTTTGACGATGCACTTGCCGAGGACAAGCTCGCGCTTTCGCTTGACCCCGCATTCACAAGGGCCAGAGTAGCTTCTCTAACGCACGCCTACCTCGCGCGCCGCTTTGATCAAACAATCGAGGAATGCCACAAGACGATCGAATTGGCGCCCAATGTTGGTACTCCTCACGCTATCTTGGGACAAGTGCTCTCTTCCGAAGGCCGCTCCGCCGACGCGGTCGCTGAAGGGCAAAACGGCGCCCGGCTCAGCGGGAGTCCCTCGCACTTGGCCATGCTCGGCTACGTCTACGCCAGAGCGGGAAATCGAGCCGAAGCCAGGAAAGTGATTGACCGGCTGGCGGAACTGTCCAAACAGCGTTACGTCTGCTCATTCGATGTGGCGGGCATTTACGTTGGTTTAGGCCAGCCGGATCGAGGATTGCAGTGGCTGGGAAAGGCGTATAGCGAAAGGTCGGATTGACTGGTTTGGGCCGGGGTGGATCCCCGGATGGACCCGCTGCGAGGCGATCTCCGCTTTGAAGACCTCCTGCGTCGCATCGGCCTGCCGCCGCAAGGCTCGTCTGGTGCGAAGTGATTGGTTCAGCAAGCATGGCAATTTCCTCCGAAAGCGCCAACTGAAAGACAACGACCTAGCGGATGCGAATCCGACAGATTTTTCAGACTCGGAACTTTGCCGCATGGTGCGAAAACCCCTTCCCGGTGTCCCTTTCAAACTGGCGTCGAGCGCTCAGATTAGGACCGAGAATCAAAAGGCAGCTTTCGTGGAAGCGACGACCATTGGAATTGGAAAGATCAATCTTCGGACCAGCCGAGATCGACGAGGGCGTGATAGAGGCGGGAGAGCGGAAGACCTACGATGTTGAAGTAGCATCCTTCGACGCGGGGAATGAAGCGGCCCGCGTGACCTTGAATGGCATAAGAACCGGCCTTGTCATGTGGCTCGCCGGCGGCAAGATATCGAAGGATCTCTTCGCTCGTGAGTGCGGCAAAATGGACGAGCGTGGATTCCACAAAGGTGCGGCGTTCGGCGTCGGGGATCCGGATGAGGGCGATACCGGTGACGACAGAGTGGGTGCGGCCGGATAGTTTTTCGAGCATGCGGCGAGCGTCATCGGTGGAGCGGGGCTTGCCAAGGATGTGGCCGTCGAGCGAAATAACCGTGTCTGCGCCGATGATGATCGCAGGGCCGATGGCGCGGGCGGCCACGAGCTCGGCTTTGGCGAGGGCGAGGCGCTCGACCAGGTCATTTGGTGATTCGTTGGAGTAAGGAGTTTCATCAATAGCGGAAGAGAGGACAACAAAAGAAAGCCCCGCGTCCCGAAGGATTTCAGCGCGGCGCGCTGAGGCGGAAGCAAGAATGAGCTTCATGGCTGCCAGGATGCCGTCTCAGAAAAACCATGTACGAATCAGTTCGGGCCTCAGGCGCTTAAGAATCGGCGGGAGAACCCGGGCTGACGCGTCCCCTATACTGCACGAGAACGGAGACGCGAGGGTGAGATTTTTCGTTTACAACCTGGAGAGGTCCTGCTAGAAGCTTCATTAAGGCTTCCGCAGACCCTCTAGCCGCGAGGAGGTTCACCTTCTCCCATTTTTCCCGCGAGGAATGCGAACACTGAATTTAATACAGATGGTAGTAACCATCATGCAGCCCTAGTTGCACGCTCACGCCGAAGAGCCGGGAGAGTTTTTCTTCACTGAGCACTTCCTGCTTTGCGCCGTCGGCGAGAATGCGCCCTTCCCGCAGCAGCACGACTCGCTCGATCTCCGGAATAATTTCTGAAACATGATGGGTGACAAGGAGTATTCCAAGCCCGGAATGCGCCAGCTCTCTCATCGTTTCTCGAAGCTTTACCTGCGCTCCGATATCCAGAGCGTTGCCCGGCTCATCGAACAGCAGCGTCTGCGGCTCGTGCACCAGCGCGCGTGCTATCAAAGTGCGTTTTGCCTCTCCGGAGGACATCTGCGCGACCTGCCGGTCCGCCAGGTGCGATATGCCCAGCCGGGCCATCGCTTTTTCGGTGCGTTCCAGGAGTTCGGCGGAAGGATGATGGTGCGGAAAAATGCGCGTGCTGCTAAAAAAACCCGAGAGTACGACGTCCCGCCCCGTTGCATCGGTCGTGCAGGATGCCAGCAAGTCCGGTGAAACAATGCCCAGCATCGAACGCAGCTCAAAAATATTCCAAAGCTCCTTCCCGAGGATGGCAATCGTTGATCCATGGCTCGCCAGCGGGTAACATTCGCGCGTAATGGTTTTGATCAACGTGGACTTTCCGCAGCCATTCGGCCCGAGGATGCAAACGTGCTCGCCCGCGCCGATTCGCAGCGTCAGATCCTCTAGCGCGGCGCGCTCTCCGCGCATTACCGTCACGCGCTTCAGATCCAACAGCGGAGGCAGGTCGGTTTTCGGAGGCACGGGCATCTTCAGGTTTCGTCTCCTTGGGAGTGAGAACCACGGTCATCTTAGCAGGCCACATCATAAAGTTCGTGGGATACATCTCCTACCGCACACAGAGGATAGGAGAATGCCGGGCTCGCCAGAAGGAATAACGGTGATCGGCAGGGGAAATAAAAAGGAGGTGAAAACCGAGGGGTTCTCACCTCCCGGGGTGGGTGGGGTGTTGCTGACAAATCCTCTAGCGGCACAGCAGCCTGCCCTGCCAGGCAGGGCTGCACACTCACTCGCGCGTTCTTTTACAAGGTGCGGGTAAGAGACTTACCACCAAAGGGCTCGTCTTTGGCGCTTTTTAGCACCACGATTCGCATGTGTCAACCTTAAAATCTCCGCTTCGGGCCCACTTCCGTCCACCACGATACTTTCAATCTTTTCGAATTCCGTTTCTGGAATAGGCCCTGAACAACCATGGATTTGCGACGGCTCTTCGCAGGCATTCCAGCACTGTGCGTTACCAGCCCTCTCGGTGCGCGTTGCATACGGCAAGATTTTTTCAACTTGACGTTAGTCGCTAAAATGTTAGATTAACCCTCAAAATTTGTGTTGCGTGACTTGCATGGCGCGTGAACTCGAACATCCCGGAGAAATTCGAAACATGCCGCGTGTCAAGCGCGCCCAAGGTCGTTCGCCGGCCACGCCATACCGTAGTTCCAAGAAGCACCGCGCCGTGAAACAGAAACCCACTCATTCGCAAGCGGGAAGGAAGGCTGGGCTAGAACTCCCTGGCCTTCGCGAGCGCAAGAAAGCGCGGCTTCGTCAGCAGATTGTAGAGACGGCGCTGCGCCTTTTCCGCGAACGAGGGTATGAGAGCACCCGGATTGAAGACATCGTCCAAGTATTGGAAATCAGCCAGCCCACTTTCTTCCGCTATTTCCCCAGCAAGGACGCCGTGTTGCGTGAAGTCGGCAAAAAGGGATTCGCCTGTCAGGCGGAAAGACTGAAGTCGGAATTGTCCAGCAAGGCCGGCACGGCGGAGCGCTTGCGCCGATTCTATGAAACGATGGCCAAGCTCACGGAAGCTGACCGCCCACTCTGGCAAGCGGTGGTGTTGGCTGGCGCGATGGATCCAGTCCGTTCTCCGGACATGCGGGAACCCGAAGAAGCCAGTGTCAGCCTGCTCCGGGAGATACTCGTCCAGGGTCAAGACCGTGGAGACGTGACGCACGCTTTCCCGGTTGTGCACCTCGCGGAATTCATGGAAGGACTTTTTAATACAGTCGTCCGCCAGTGGGCTGTGGATCTTACGGGGCCTCACAAGTTGAGCGAGCGCGTGCGCAGTGCAGTGGAGTTCTTCCTCCGGGCCGCGAAGCCCTAAACCTTTGTGCTGCTTATGTGCCATTCCGGTTTGCGTGTGGCGAATGGAGATTGGATGTAACTTGCTCGCGTTGCTAAAAATCGTTGATTCTAAGGCACGAGATCGGCGGGCGGGTGGTGCAGTGCGGTGCTGCCGTTTGTTCGGTCTTGACGCTAGTGCTTAATACATGATAGAGACTATCATAATTTTTGATACTGGCGTCGAGGGGCAGGCACCTGAAGTGCAATCCGGAGTTCACCGCAGTGCCGGGGGTGCCGCACGGTAAGCCTGGAATAAAAGGGAATCCGAGCCAGGAGCAGTCAGAGCGAGACTCTTGCTTTTGGGGAGCAGAGCGAGCTTGGGCCTATTCGAAAAGAAATTCGTGACGTCTTCGTTGAACCAGGAGGAGTTATGAACTCAACTTTACTGGCGAGTGTCTTGGTGTCTGCAATCTGTTTGTTTCCGGCGAGCCCTATGGCACTGGGACAGGGCGTTGGCACCTCCGGTGAAATCACTGGAACGGTCATCGATCCCGCCGGTGCCGCAATTCCGAACGCCAAGGTTACCGTCTCCGACGTCGAGAAGGGTGTTCAGAGGACGGTTCTGGCGGATATCGGCGGCCAGTACCGTGTGGCCGGTCTTCCTCCTTCGCGTTACCGTGTGAGCGCCGAGTTTTCCGGCTTTCAAACACAGGTTCAGACCGACGTTGTACTCACTGTTGGTCAAGTGGTGCCCCTCGACTTCCACCTCATAATCGCCAAAGCCGAAGCCCTTGTCGAAGTTACTGCGCAAGCTCCCATCGTCGAAACCGAGCGCAGCCAGCAGTCCAATACTGTCGAACAACAATATATTGAATCTCTCCCCATCAATCGCCGCGACTACCTTACCTTTACGTTGCTGCTGCCGGGCGTCTCGGACTCCACTCGCCTGGCCGATGACCAGGATTTTCGCGTCAAGCAGACCCCCCAGAGCGGTCTCTCCTTTTACGGAAGCAACGGCCGCGGTAACAGCATCACCGTGGATGGAGGCGAGACCAGCGGCGACAGCGGCGGCGTGCGCCTCACCTTGAGCCAGGATGCCGTCCAGGAGTTCCAGGTGAACCGCAGCAATTATGGGGCGGATCTGGGCGCGGCGAGCGGCGCTTCCATTAACATTGTGTCGAAATCGGGCACCAACGACCTACATGGAAGCCTCTACAGTTATTTCCGTAATGATGGCATGGATGCGCGCGACCCTTTCGCTTTCAGCCAGGCCCTCACTCCGGCGAGTCCATTTTCGTTCACCGCGCAAGGCCAACCAATCAAGAATTCATTGACCCGGTATCAATTTGGGGGCACGGTCGGTTTCCCCATCAAGAAAGACAAGACATTTCTGTTCGTCGCGTTCGAAGGTCTGCGGCAGGACGCGCAGAATGCTGTTCCCCTTCTGACCAACAGTTCGATATTCGCTGGGCCTAATCCACTGGCGGCATCAAACCCCTTTCAGCCGAGCGATCCGAGGTCCGCACAGCAGTCGGTGGTCACCGCGCTGGCTACGGCCCCGGGAAACCCGATGGTGCCTTGCCTCGGAAATCCCAGTAATCCCCCGATTGTGGTCCTGCCTGCGCAGACGTGCGCGGGTGCGCTCCAGAGCGCTTTGACGGTGACTCCGGTGACCGGCCTGCAGCCCATCAACACAGCAATCAACAAATACCTGATCAATCAATTGGAGACCAACGGCGGCCTCTTTCAGTACAACACGCGTCAGTATCTGGCATCCGGACGCCTCGATCACCGCATCGACAGCGCGAACCAGCTCACATTTACCTACCGCTATGGACACGACTTGGAAGAAAACCCCGACGTTCAGTCGTTGACCGGCTTTTCGGCAGGTAGTTCGATCCACAACTATGACAACAACCTGCAGGGGGCCTGGTACCATGAGTTCAGTCCGTCTACCCAGAATGAGTTTCGCCTGCAGTGGGACTACAACAGCTTTAATGTGATTCCCAATGAGCCGGGTCAAGTAGGAATCCAAATCGCTGGTTTTGCGAATAATTTGGGTACCAACATCTTTCTCCCCAACTTCACGATCCTGCGCCGCCTCGAAATCGCTGATAACGCGACTCTCATTCGCGGAAAGCACACCATAAAATTCGGGGGTTCCGAGCTTCTGCGGGGCAACCATTCGGAATCCCATACATTTTTCCCCGGGCGTTTTGTCTTCGGCCCGCTGCCCGGCGCCGCGCTCAGCCTGTGCTTCCTCGCCTCTGCCACCCCGACAACCCCGAATCCCTGCGGATTGTTGACCTCGGGAGCCAGCATAAACTCGCTCCAGGCGGCGTCCCTGAGCGCACCTCAGGTGTATCAACAGGGCTTCGGAAATGCCGACTACCCCGCGTACACCCGGCCGCTCACCGGTCTCTATATCCAGGATTCGTGGAAGATGACCTCGAACTTCACTCTCAACTACGGCGTACGCTATGACGTCGACACGCAGTACAACCCGTTGAATACGTACTACCGTGATGTGGGCCCGCGCGTTTCATTCGCGTGGGATCCGTTCAAGGATCACAAAACGGTGATTCGCGGCGGATACGGAATTTTCTACGGACCGATTGACGCGCAGATTCCAGCTGTCGATTTGAGCCTTGGCGTTCTAAACAAGAATCGCTCTACCGTGGAGAACCAGAATAACAAGTCGCAGGTTCCCGATCAGGTCAACAACGCGGTGGGTACTTGTGGGATCGGGATTCCCGGTGTGCCCATCGTCCCGGGGACAGGATCGAGTCCCTGCAATCGGTTCATTTCCATTTACATAGATCCAGGTTTTAGCCTGCTGCCCTTCTTGAAACCGGCCGGCCAGGTGTTCGGGGGCCTCTTCAGCCAGGGATTGATCCAGTGCACCACGCCGACCGCGGGGAATTCGGCGTGCATCACGCCCGCATCGGTGGCCCCGTTCGGGATCTTCGTGCAGAAAAGCGGCCAGCTATCGCCGCTGACCGTACTTTTCAGCAACCCGCCGGATTACAAACCTCCTTACTCGCAGCAGGCCTCAGTCGGGATCGAACGCGAAATCGCCCCGGGGTTGTCCATATCCGTCAGTGGCATCTATTCCCATACGCTCCGACTTCCCGTGGCCATTGATACCAATCTGCTGCCGACAACGCCGATGACCACGCTGACGTTGGCTAATGGAAAGTCCATTTCGTACCGAAACTGGAATCTGGCGCCGGTCACGGATCCCCTGGCCGGCACCGAAGGCCTTCCCTGCGCGCCGAATCCTCTGCTCTGTTTTGTGAACCCGCTGATCGTTCAGAACAACCAGTATACTTCGGCGGCATCTGCCCTCTACGAGGCCGGCATCCTGGAAGTCAAAGAGCGGTTCAGCAATCACTTCACGCTGTTTGGAAACTACACATTCAGCAAGGGTTTCGATACATCGACCGATTTCAACACAGACTACGGACCGCAGGATCCGACGAACCTCGGCATGGATCGGGGCCTCTCGGAGTTCGACCAGCGGCACAAGGTGGTAATCGCCGGTGTCTTCGATAGCCCGTGGAAGGGCTCCATCCTTTCCGGCTTCCAGCTTGCCCCGATCTTCAGCTACCACAGCGGACTTCCCTTTAACCTGTTGGCCGGAGGTGCGGTCAACGGGAACAATCACATCACCAATGAACGTCCGCTCGGAGCGCCCCGTAATTCCGGGCTAGGGCCCGATTACTACGACTTCGACATGCGTTTGAGCTGGCAGCACAAACTCGGCGAGAAGGCAAAACTGCGGCTAACGGCTGAGGGCTTCAATCTCGCCAACCGCACCAACTTTGCAAGCGTAAACAATTCGGTGGGCCCGTTCTTCGGTTTGACACCGGGATTCACTACATTCAGCGTACATGGATCTAGAGCTCTCTCGCCTAGCCAGCCTCTGGGCTTTACTTCGGCGCTCCCAAAGCGTCAGGTCCAGCTCGGCATCCAGCTGGAGTTCTAGCGGGCTCGAGCGTTCGCGGGAATACGCACAACTCTGTTAGTAAGAAGCAAAAAGGCTGCGCTCAGCGCAGCCTTTTTGCTTCTTACCCTCGGGACAGAATTAGCTGCGTGGCCCCTGACCTTTTTTGGCGACCATCGCGGCCAGGAGCCATTTCTGCAGCACCTGTATGAAAAACGGCTTAGTATCGAGAAACATCAGGCCCATGCCAAGATTCGCTTGCGAATAGGCGACCCTTGCCGTGGCCTCAAAGAAGTGCGGCTCCTTGAAAATTTTTATAACCAAGGCCACGCCTATTTCCATCGGGTTTGGAGTCTCCACATAGCATCCATTCAGACTCAACTCGCTAACCTTCAACGTCGTTTTTGTGCCGGAGCCCGCTTCGACGACTTCCGCGGACGCGACGAAGGGATACCTGGGTGTTCGGCGACGGTCCTGTTCCATTTCCTTCTCTCGGGGACAAACCTGACGAGGATTCTAACCCCGGATCATCGGCGCAGCGTTTCTAAAAGAAATACTGTTCCTTCCGTGAAACTCCCATTTCGCGTTCGCCTCTTGGCATCCAGCATTCGGTATGCTTTCCTAGACAAGACACTATGGCAGCCGCTCCTAACCGCGAGTCCGCCGCGAGAAACCATTTCCCCATGCTCGGCCTCGCCGCGCTCCTTTCCCTGCTAAACGTGTCCTGCGGCGCATCAGCTCAGCCCAATCACGCGCGTCAGCAGGAGCAAGCGCAACCCGCGGTCTACTTCGTCCGGAATCCTGATCCCGCGCCGGAATTTCAGCTTTCCGGACTGGACGGCAAGCCAATTTCTCTCGCCGCTGCGCGCGGAAAGATCGTTCTGCTCAACTTCTGGGCTTCCTGGTGCGGGCCTTGCCGCGCTGAAGTTCCCGACCTCGTCGAGCTGCAAGAACGCTACAAGGACCGCCTCCAGGTCATCGGCCTGGTTGTGGACGATGACGACATGGACGCCATCCATCAGTTCGTCAAGGATTTCGGCATCAACTATCCGATCGGCGTCGCTCCGTCGGAGCTTCGCGTCCAGTACGGCGGAATCCCCGCGCTTCCCACTTCCTTCGTTCTCGACACGCAGGGCCGCGTCGTTCAGAAGCACGTCGGCCTGCGTGATCCCGCGCTTTACGAAATAGAAATCCGCGCGCTTCTTGGTCTGCCGACGGACGTCAAAATAGAAACTTTTGAGGACACGGGCGAAATATTCCTGAAGCACGCCGACCGTGCCAGCGAGCTTCCCGGAGTGGACTTTTCGAAGCTCACGGCTGAGCAGAAAAAAATTGCACTGCACCGTTTCAACGCCGAATCGTGCAATTGCGGCTGCACGCTCACGCTGGCGCAATGCCGCATCAACGATTCCGCCTGCCAAGTCAGCAAAGCCCTTACCGCGAAAATCATCGGCGAACTCACCGGAAACCAAGACACCGTTCGCCCGGCCAAGTCCTCCCCCGCTGCGCCCGGGCAGCAGAGCGTGCCAGCATCTCCAGCCCCGCCTGCCAAGCCGACGAACGCCGGGCCCTGATAAGAATCCGTCCGTCGTGAGGCGTAGCCGGCGGACAGTGCTGGAGTTGATCTGTCGGCCTAAATTACGACGGATTCTCGGTATTCGCCGAAGACGCGACGGAGAACGTTGGAGATTTCACCGACGGTAGCGTAGCTTTCGACGGCGGCAAGAATCACCGGAAGGAGATTCTCCGTGGAGGCGGCACGGCGTTGCAGCTCCGCGAGGGCGGACTGGGCACGTGCGGAATCCCGTTTGGCACGGAGCGCATTGAGCCTGGCGACCTGCGAGCGCTCGATTTCCGCATCAATGCGGAGGGTGGGAACACTGCGTTCTTCCTCTGCCACGAAGTCGTTCACGCCGACGACGAGTTGTTCTTTTTTCTCGATGGCGCGCTGGAATTCGTAGGCGGCCTTCTGGATCTCTCCCTGGACAAATCCGCTCTCAATGGCGCGCAACATTCCGCCCATGGCGTCGATTTTTTCGATGTAGGTGGCGGCGCCTTTTTCAATTTCGTTGGTGAGGTGCTCGATGGCGTAGGAGCCGGCCACGGGGTCGGCGGTGTTGGTGACGCCGGTTTCGTGCGCGATGATCTGCTGGGTGCGCAGGGCGATGAGCGCGGCGTCCTCGGTAGGAAGCGCGAGGGCTTCATCGAGGGAGTTGGTGTGCAGCGACTGGCAGCCGCCGAGTACGGCAGCGAGCGCTTGAATGGCGACGCGGACGATGTTGTTTTCCGGCTGCTGCGCGGTTAGAGAGGAGCCGGCAGTCTGCACGTGGAAGCGGAGCAGCAGCGAGCGTGCATCCCGCGCGGCGAAACGATCGCGCATGATGCGGGCCCACAGGCGTCGCGCGGCGCGGTACTTGGCGATCTCTTCGAGCAGATCGTTCTGCGCGTTGAAGAAGAAAGAGAGTTGCGGCGCGAAATCGTCGATGCCAAGCCCGGCATCTAGCGCGGCTTGAACGTAAGCGATGCCGTCGGCGAGGCTGAAGGCAATTTCTTGGATGGCGGTCGAGCCGGCTTCGCGGATGTGGTAGCCCGAGATGGAGATGGTGTTCCACTTGGGGAGCGATTCGCGGCACCACCCGAAAATATCGGTGACGATGCGCATCGCCGGCCGCACCGGATAGATGTACGTGCCGCGCGCGATATATTCCTTGAGGATATCGTTTTGGACGGTTCCGGAAAGTTTGGCGAGGTCCGCACCTTGCCTTTTCGCGACCGCGACATAGAGACAGAGGAGAATTGCGGCGGTGGCGTTGATGGTCATGGAGGTGGAAACTTTTTCGAGAGGGATGCCGTCGAATAACGCTTCCATATCCTCGAGCGAATCAATGGCCACGCCGACTTTGCCGACTTCGCCGCGCGCGAGAGGATCATCGGAGTCCATGCCGATCTGCGTGGGAAGGTCGAAGGCGATAGAGAGACCCGCCTGGCCTTTGCTCAGCAGATAACGGTAGCGCTGGTTGGATTCATCAGCACTACCAAAGCCGGCGTACTGGCGCATGGTCCAGAAGCGGCCGCGGTACATGGTGGGGTAGATTCCGCGGGTGTAGGGGAATTCGCCGGGATAGCCGAGGGCTTCCTCGGGGTCCCAGTTCGGGAGACTTTCCTCCGTGTAGAGGCGGTCCACGGGAAGACCGGAGATGGTTGTGAAGCGGGCCTTGCGCTCGGCGGATTTGGTGTTTCTGTCGGACATGATATTGGGCTACGAGGCGCGAGGCTCCACTACAACTTGCGAGCGCGACGGAACGATGTGACCGCAAAAAACGCGAACAGTGCGGCGACGATCACGGACGTGGCGATAAGCCAGCGCGCGACGTCGCGGGTCCAGGCCCGAAAAGCGGCGTTCAGCCAGGCAAACGCGAATACGGCGAAAATTGCACCTGTCAGCTCATGAAAAAGCTGCTTGAGCGTGCGCCAGAATCGGGTGAATCCGTTTCGCGGCGCACCCTGGCCCGCGGTTGCGCGCGCTGCCGTAGACATCACAACATTTTAACGCAAAACACAGCGCAAACGCTGTTGCCTTTGAAACGGTACGAAAGGACAGGACGGGAGTACTGTGGACAGATTGGAGACAACGGCGCGAAGCTTACTTGTATCCAAGAACAACCTAGGCCTAGAATGACTTGAGAAGTAAGGGAGAGGCAGCCTTGCAACTCGACGATCACCTGAAAAACCTGCTGCGCGAACTGGGCCACGCGATCAACGATACGGTGTCCGAATCTGACCGCATCACCGGAGCCATTGCCGGCGTGCGCGCGCACGGCTACGACATTGTGCTGAAACTGGACGCGACGATCGGGCTGGCCAAGCGCGATGCGGCGGCCGCGGAAGCAGCGCGGCTGACGACGCTTGACCGCCGTTTCCTGGAATCATTGCGCATCCAGGTAGACCAGGAATCGATGGAAGAGTCGGACAAGGAAAAGAGGCCCGGGGCAAGGCTGACAATGACACCGCAGGACGTCAGGTTCCTGAAATCACTGCGGATCGCAACGGACGACATGGAATGAAGGGCCTGGGGAAAGTAGCGGGCTTGGGGTTGACGGGGCTGCTGGCGCTGACGGGATTTTTCTGTCCGCTTGCCGCGGCGCAAGACCCAGTGATCACTCCCATCATCGTGGATACAGCCGTAAGTACAGCCGTGCCGATCGTGGTAAAGGCTATAAAGCCGAAGCCGTCGAAGTGGGCTAAGTTCCAAGGCACGGTGATGCACGCCAACATTGTGCAGATCACGGCGCGTGCAAAGGGTAACGACTTGGGCATCCAGACGTTTGCCCTCAGCGAAAAGGTCTCCGCCAAAATGCAGCAGATTATCGACAAGGGCGGTTATCAGTACGGCGACAAAGTGACGATTTTCTACGACCCCACCACCATGCAGGCAATGGACGTCAAGGGCAAACCCTCGAAGCCCATCTGATTTGCGGAGCAATAAAGTGCTTCGCCTCCCCGCCGCAGCCGGACGCTTCTATCCTTCCAATCCCGCGGAACTCTCGGCGCTTGTTCAACAATTTACGAAAAGAGATCCGGGAATCGCACCGACGCACGTAAAGGCATGCCTGGTACCGCACGCGGGCTATGCGTATTCAGGACATGTGGCGGGGGCAGTCTTTGCGCGCCTTGGATTGCCGAAGAAATTTCTAATTCTCGGAGTGCGGCATTTTCCGCGGGGGGAACCGGTGGCAATTCTTTCGAAGGGAGCGTGGCGGACTCCTCTGGGCGATGTGGAAATAGACGTTTCACTCGCGGAAGCGTTGCGCGGCGCGTGCCCCTTGCTGCGGGAAGACAGCGTGGCGCACAGCGCGGAGCATTCGCTGGAAGTGCAGCTTCCCTTTTTGCAGGTCCTGGCGCCGGGATTCTCTTTTGTGCCAGTGGCGCTGGGAACTTTACGATTCGAAGACCTGGTGAGCGTGGGCGAAGCAGTGGCACGCGTGTTGCTCGCGGAGAGAGAGGATGTGCTGCTGCTGACGACCTCCGATTTGAATCACTACGAGGATGACGCGACGACGAGGAGAAAAGACAGAAAGGCGATCGACCAATTGCTCGAGTTGGAAGCGCGCGGGCTGTACGATACCTGCCGGAAGGAAGAGATTTCCATGTGCGGATTGGGGCCGTCGGTGGCGATGTTGACGGCGCTCTGCGCTATGGGTGCGAAGAAAGCGGAAGTGGTAAGGTATGCGACTTCGGGAGATATTTCCGGAGACCGCGACGCGGTGGTGGGATATGCGAGTATGACATTTTCGTAATCGAAGCTAAAAGCAAGACCACGAACAGTTCCAACACAAGAAAAGAGGTTCCGTCCACCGGAGCCTCTTGTTGTTTCGAGCGTAAAAGATCCGTTCAGTGCGGGCGGCCCGACGGAGCCGGTGCAGGATGCGATGCCGGCGCGGAAGGCGCAGAAGAACGCGTGGAGCCGGACCATCGGGATGACCCTGAGCTCGACCCGCCCCGATCGCCCCCGAAGGCGGAAGCGCGAGGCGGTGAAGGTGGTGTCATGTTGCGCGGAGGATGCGGGACCGTTGCGCTGGAGACTCCTGCGCGCTCGGGAACTGTTGCCGCGCCAGGAGTGCGCGTAACCGTCGTCGTTGCCATTCCCGCTTTCCCGACACGAGAGTTTTCCATGGCACTGGTCTGCGAATTGCCCGTGCGAGCCTCGGCGCCCTTCTCCGTACTGGTTTCCTGTGGAGCAGAATTCGTGTTGACGAAGCGATGCTCGCGTGGGTCGTAAGCGATGGAGGAATCCTTGCTGAGCGTGACAACACGCGACGCGGTATTGCCGGCAAGGACAGTGCGCGATAGGCGCGCAGGAGGTGCAGTGACCTCGACATTGCTGGTCAACGCCGCACGGGGAGGCTGCTTGAGAACTTTCCAGTTTGTGCCGATGATTCCGGTTGTGCCCTCGGAAACAGCATGAGAGCCAATCGGCATTACACCCTGGCCGAGATTCAGTGGCGTCTTGCCGCGCGCGTCCAGTGGATGGGCGGGCACGAGTCCCAGCGTGCCGCCGGAGTGAACCCAAACAGCCGTGACAGGGCGCCAGAAGACGGGCCTGTTCCAAACGCCAAAACCTGTCGGCGCCCAAACCCAGCCAAACCCAGGTTCGAAGAGCCACCCGCCGTAGTGATACGGCAGCCAACCCCACGGCTGGTAGCCAATAAATGACCAGCCGAACACCGGATCGGAATACCAGCTACCGTAATCGAATGGAGACCATCCGAGGCCAACGCCGTACGGGCGCCAGCAGTTACCATAGCCTGCAACGGGATACCACGATCCGTAGGTGTAGAGATCACCGAAGCCGGAAGAATAATAAGGCGAGCTCGTGTATTGCATCGCTGCGGTGGTGGCGGTTGCTACGCTGTCCTCGCGGCCACTCACCCAGCGGTCAAAATCGTCGTTTTCCGGTAGGCGGCCGACGTTGACGGAAGAATTGTCGCCGGCGCGCATCGTCAGAGACTGGCCTTTTTCGAGCGGCGTGGTGTTGTCCTTGCGTCGAACGTTGACGTAGCCCTTCAGGACATTCACGCTGCTGCCGTCGTCGAAATTGTCCATGCGGAAGCCTGTGCGGCCTGCGGCTTCGACGGTGAAATCGCCGCCGGTAACGCTGAAATAATCGCCGCTGGCGGGGTTGACGTAAAACGAGGCCGTGCCTTGGCGAAGAACCAGGCGCGTGGTGCGTGCGCCGTCATCAAGGGATAGATCGTAGAACTCTAGGACCGTGTTTTCATTGAGGAAAGCCATGGCGCCATTTTCAAATTCAATTTCGGCGCGGCCGCGGTCCGTGGCGACGACGTAGCCTTGACGGATGGGGAGATTGAGGGCGGCGGTCTCCCAGACGGCCTTTTGGTCGGCTAGGGGGTCGCCGTGGGTATCGCGCGTGAAACGCACGTCGCCTTGAACGAGGCTTAGGCGGATGATACGGGCGTGGCTGGAGTCGGCGGAGGCAGGATGGACGCCCGCGAAAAACAGGGCAAGAAGCGAAAGAATGCTGGAACGGAACAAGGACCGGGGAATCATGATTACCCCCTCTTGGGGACGTCTTTCATTTACTTAGACGTTACGCAGAGCGGGCGGGTTGCGTGGAACTGGCCCAAGGCAATGGTCTCGCCTGGGAATGCACACGTCAAGAGGAGATAAGAAAACGCGATCAACGCTTGAAATTTCAGGCAATGCAGGATTTTCATAACCGATTCGACCAATTCGAAAGTTGGTTTTCTGGCTTCTTGACACTTAGGAAGTGAAACGTTAGCTTCAGGAACGGGGAAGTGTCGAAACGTTCTAAACACTGTGACGTCTTAATGAGTAGAGGTCAGCAGAGATTCGTGGAGGGACAGGGGCCGTCCACGAAGATCGAAAAAGCGCAGTCCTAAGTTTCTTCTGAGGGAAAAATATGCAAAGCATTTCCAGACCACTTGCAGGCGTGTTGGCGTTGGTGTTTTCGCTGGCCGGGACGAGTGCCTACGGGCAGGGAGGGGCGACCGGCGCGATCAGCGGCGTGGTCGTGGATACAAGCGGCGGGTCCGTGGCTGGCGCAGAAGTACAGATCATCGATACGCGCACGGAGGTCGCCACGCGCAAACTGGCAACTGGCACCGACGGCACCTTCACGGCAACGCTTCTGCCGCCGGGTATCTATTATGTGCTGGTGAACAAGCTGGGCTTCACCCAAGCAAAGGCGAGCAACATTGAAGTGCGCATCACAGAAACGACACGCATCACGATTTCGCTGAAGCCGGGTGCGGTAACGGAAAAGGTCGAGATTTCCGCACAGGTGACAACCGTCGAGACTACGAATGCCGCTACCGGCCAATCCATAGATTCGGGGACAGTCCGCGGACTGCCGCTGGCTACGCAGAATTTCCAGCAGCTTCTGACGCTTTCGACCGGCGCGCAGGACCGGCTGAACAATGCCACCCAGCTCGGCCGCGGCGATGTTCGCGTGTTTGTGAATGGACAGCGCGAGGACAACAACAACTATCAGATCGAAGGCATTAGCGCCACGGACTACAACGTCGCCGAGTTGACGAACACGCCCTTGCCCAATCCGGACGTGCTCCAGGAATTCAAGGTGCAGACCAGCCTCTACGACGCCAGCCAAGGCAGGAACGGCGGCGGCAGCGTCAACGCAGTTCTCAAGTCCGGCACGAAGGACTTTCATTTCGATGCTTACGAGTTTTTCCGCAACGACGTTCTGAATGCCAACGACTTCTTCCTAAACCGGGGTGGGATAGAGCGGCCCGCACTCAAGCAGAACATTTTCGGCGTGAGCGGCGGCGGACCCATTGCGAGTAAAGGCAAGTTCGGATATTTCTTCGGGAATTATCAGGGAAGCCGGCAGCGCAGCGGCGAGGATAATGGAACGATCATCAGCGCGGTCATTCCAGTTCTTCCGGCGGTTCGCACGCAACAGAGCCTCTCGCAGGCGTTTTTCTGCAACACCACGACTCAGATCGACCCGGTCGTCCTGAAGCTTCTCAACTTCAAGAGCAACCAGTTTGGCGGCGGCGCCGGAGGTTTTCTGATTCCCTCGGGCGCGGGCACACCTGGCGCGAATTGCGTAAACGGTCGACCCACGACAGCGCCGAACACGGGATCCTTCGTCGCCAGCAGCACGGGCAGGTTCACGGACGACCAATTCACCACCAACTGGGATCGCGAATTCAACAGCCTGAAGGACAAAGTCGCTGTACGCTTCTTCTTTACGAATTCGGAATCGCTGAAACCGTTCGGCGCGGGCGGTTTGACGCAATCGTTCAACGGCATCATCAACAAGACCGACCTGAATTTCCCTTACGATGCGCCGGTCAATGACCGCTTCCTGAGCGCTTCCGAAACCCACCTTTTCTCCACAACCCTGGTGAATGAGTTTCGTTTCGGCTACGTGCGGATCAACAACAGTGGCATCAACATCCCGATTGTCACCGCCAGCGATCTGGGCATCAACCGGCCGGTGAACAACGTGACGAGCGCCAGCTATAACTTCACGTTCTTCTCTTCAGGTTTCAAGATCGGCCCCACTCCCCAGGCCGACCAGTTCCAGATTCAAAACAACTTCCATGTCGAAGACACCTTGAGCTGGGTTCGCGGGAAACACGATTTGCGATTCGGGGGCGATTTCTCCCGAGTGAACCTCAACAAGCTTTTCCCTCAGATTTTCAACGGCCAGCTCTTCTTCTCGAATACCAACGCTATTCAGACGGATTTCATCAATTTTCTGCTGGGCGCGCCGTCGTTCAACTTCGGCGCCGGGGGCGTCTTCAATCACCAATACCGCATTAACAATACGGCTTTCTTCGGGCAGGATGACTATAAAATCTTGCCGGACCTAACGCTGAACTTAGGCTTGCGGGTCGAAATCGACGGTGCGGTCTACGACAAAGATTGTCACATCGGCAATGTGAATCCCGACTTGGTTAAGAAAGGCGAAAACCCTTTTATTTTTCCACGCTGTGTCAGTAATTTGAATGTGCCGGGTTTTTCTGGAACAGCCAGCAGCACGACGATGAACAACAATTACGCGACAGGCTTAGGCCCGCGCGTTGGGCTGGCCTATGACGTTTTTGGGCACCACAACACCACGATTCGCGCCGGCTTTGGGATCTATTACGTGCGCGAAGATCTAGGAGCCGTAGACCAACTTTCGTTTCAGGCCCCGATCCTGCCTGTGGTCTTTTTCGGCGGGGCGCCGGGCAGCTTGACGAACTTCTATGCCCCCTGCTCGCCGTCCAATCCTCCTCCGCCCAATCCGGCGTGCCCCAACAATCCGAATGCAACCCCGCCGGGTGGGGTCATCAGTCCCGCTTTTGTACCCGTCGTTTCCCACATTGTCGGTTTCACCAACAACAACACATCTCAAGCGCCGATTTTCGACACGCCGCCGACCAACACGATCAACCTCTTCACGCTTCAGATTCCGCAGCATTTCATTGTTCCGCAGGTACAGCAGTGGAACATGACGGTGCAACGATCGTTGCCCTTAAAGTGGGTGCTCGAAGTCGGCTACGTCGGCACGCATAGCATCCACCTGCGGGTAACGCGTGATAATGAGCAGGCGCGGCTCGCAAGTGCAGCCAACCCCATCCTCGTTACGGTCGCAGGAACGCAGGTCCCGATCACTACGAACACGATTGACAATGCCCCCGCGCGGGCGCGGACGGTGGGTTTGAACGGTTACGCGGGTTTCGAGATTTTTTCCAACAACGCTTATTCCCATTACCACTCTTTACAGGTCACGCTTTCGCGCCGGTGGGGCCAGGGCTACTTCCAAAGCGCGTACACGTATTCGAAATCCACCGATGCGACCTCAACGGGAAATCCCGCGTTCAATACCGCCTTCAACGACCAGACGAATCTGCAATTTTCCCGCGGGCCCTCCGATTTCGACAGAACGCACCGCCTGGCCGTCAGCTATGTTTACAACTTTCCGTTCTTCAAGAGCGCCACCGGTTTCAAAGGTGCAGCACTGCGCGATTGGTGTTTTTCGGGTGTCAGCATTTTCCAATCGGGAACTCCCTTCTCCATTGTGGATTCACTCGCCGGACAGGCTTTCGACGGAGTTACCACCATCACAGCCACCGCCGATTTCGCTCCGGGTGCAACGCATGCGAGCGGCTTGACATCTGGCAGCGTTGAATCGAGGCTCAACGGCTACGTCAACGTAAGCGCATTTGTCCCGGCTCCGGCGCTTGGGCCAAGCACTGCTCTCGGTTCCCCCACGGCTTTCGGCACCCTGGGGCGCAATATATATCGAGGGCCCTTCGAGCAGAACTGGGATTTCTCGCTCATCAAAATCTTCCATCTGACCGAGCGGCAACAGCTTCGTTTCGCCACCGACTTCTTCAACGTCTGGAATCACCCGGTCTTCAGCAATCCGGCATTCACCGATGTGGAGAGCCCGTCGAACTTTGGCCAGATCATCTCCACAGAAAACAATCCCCGGATTATGCAGTTCTCGTTGCGGTGGTCGTTCTAACCTGAATTGCAGATATTTTCGTAGCAAAGGCACGCGCCGCGACCCGTGCCTTTGTTTGTTGTTGGCAGCAACTGACATGCTCGCGAAGTGATAGAATTCCTGCTCTTGCCATGCGCCGCATCGCACATCGCATTTCTCAACTGAATGGCGAAGGCGCGCTTGAGGTATTTTCGCGCGCCAAGGAACTCGAGCGGCAGGGCCGTTCCATCATCCATCTCGAGCTGGGCGAGCCGGATTTTCATCCTGCGACCCCCGTGGTGGACGCAGTGCGCGACGCTGTGGCCGCGGGAAGAGATCGCTATGTTTCGACGCGCGGAGTCCCAGCGCTGCGCGAGGCACTTGCGGGGTACCTCAAGCGGACGCGGCGGCTGGAAGTTGCTGCGGAAGAAGTTCTCGTCGCGCCCGGATGCAAGATGGCGCTTTCGCTCGCGATGATGGCACTGATCGAGCCGGGTGATGAAGTGCTCTACCCCGATCCCGGATTTCCGGTTTATCCGTCGTTTACTCGGGGGCTGGGCGCGAAGGCCGTGCCGTTTGGTTTGGTGGAAAAGAACAAGTTTCAGCCTGATCTGGAGGAAATTGCAGCGAAGATAACGCCGCGAACGCGCTTGCTGATTTTCAATTCGCCCAACAATCCCACGGGGACGGTTTTCAACGAAAAGGCTCTTGAGCAGATCGCCGACCTGGCCAGGAAGCACGATCTCTGGATTATTTCCGACGAGATTTACGCGCGAATAGTTTTTAGCGGTGAGTACAAATCCATCTTGGCTCTGCCCGAAATGGCGGAGCGCACCGTGATTATCGACGGGTTTTCGAAGAGCTTTGCAATGACTGGATGGCGGCTGGGTTACGCCGTCGCGCCAAAGCATGTGGTGGATGCAATGGATTTGCTGGTGCTGAATACCTTCACCTGCGCCGCGGAGTTCACGCAGGTGGCTGCCATCGAGGCGCTGCGCGATTCGACAAACGCCGTGGAAGCGATGGTCGCGGAATACCGCAAGCGCCGGGATGTTTTTATTGCCGGGCTCAACCGCATTCCCGGTTTTCGATGCCTTCCGCCGGACGGCGCCTTCTACGCCTGGGTGAACATCGAAGACACGGGAACGTCCGCTGAAGAAGTTGCGAAACTCCTTTTGGAAGAAGTCGGTGTGGCGGGGATTGCTGGAGCCGCGTTTGGGCCCGAAGGTAAAGACTATCTTCGTTTTTCGCTTGTGAGTGCTCGCAATTTGCTGGAAGAAGCGCTGGACCGCATGCAGCGGGTCTCCGTCCGTTGGCGAGCACCGGTCGCACGCTAAAATGAATTCTTCTTCGGGAAGGGAATGAATGAAGGGCTCGGATCGATTGATAACTGCGCTGGTTGCCTGTGCGTTTGGAATTCTTGCGGTGCCGGCAGCTAATGCGCAGGCGAAACCCTTACCGGGGCCCGATACCGGGAAAGTTTACGAAAGATTGCTAAAGCAGATCGATCGCATCCCCATTTACGACAATCATTCGCACGCGAGCTTCCCAGACGATTCGGACATGGATGCGGAAGAGGCTCCTCCCGATATGAGCTCCGTCATGCGCCTCCGAGAAACGAACCCGGAATTTGTCACCGCAGCAAAGTCGCTCTTCGGCTACCCTTACGATGATTTCCAACCCGGCCACGCAAAATGGCTCATCGACAAGAAAAAGGCCGCGGAAAAGGACAGCGGCACAGCCTACTGGGACGGCATTCTCGACAAGCTGAACATTGAAACCTGCCTGGCGAACCGTGTCGCGCTCGCAACCTATCTCGATCCGAAACGCTTCCATTGGGTGTTCTTCGTCGATTCTTTCCTGTTTCCCCTGGACAATCGCGACCAGACCGGCAAGAACCCGGACATGGGCGTGTACATTCCGTTGCAGGAAAAAGTTCTGCACCGCTGGATGAAGCAGGAAAACGTGACCGCACCTCCCGGTGATCTCGCGGGGTACGAAGCCTTTGTGCGCCAGACCGTCGCCGACAATCAGAAAAACGGCGGCGTGGCGATGAAGTTTGAGGCTGCTTACTTCCGCTCGCTCTACTTCCGCGATCCGCCGCGCGACAAGGCGGAAGCAGTTTACGGCAGGTACCACGCCGGCGGTGTTCCCTCGGACGAAGAGTACCGTACGTTTCAAGATTACATTTTCCGCGTCCTGATCGATCAGGCCGGCAAACTCAACCTCCCGGTGCATTTTCATAGCGCGGTCGGTATCGGAGACTACTTCAGTTTGCGCAACGGTAATCCGCTCAATCTGGAAAATGTTTTGCGCGACCCGCGCTACGCGAAAGTAAAGTTTGTCTTAATCCACGGCGGCTATCCGTACACCCTTGACATGATCTGGTTGACCGCCGCCAAAAACGTCTACACGGATTCTTCGTTGATGGGTTATTACGTTTATCCTTCCGAGCTGAAAAACATTCTCAAACAGTGGATTTCACTCTATCCCGAGAGGATCATGTTCGGCTCGGATGCGTTTCCGTTCAACGAGGCGGTCGGTGCCGAAGAAACGTTCTGGCTCGCCGTATGCTCGGCCCGGACAGCCGTAGCGGCGGCCGTGGCGGAATTAGTGTCGGAAGGCGCCTTCAGCGAAGAAAAGGCGCTTGAACTGGCGCGCATGTATCTGCACGACAATGCTGCAAAACTTTACGGAGTGAAACCATGAGCACACCGGCGGAATTGAAGTACATCCCGTGGAACAAGGTCCCCCGCGAAAAGCTGAATCCGCTGATCGACCGCGAGATGGTCGTCGGCGAAAAGGTGATGCTTGCCCGCGTGCTGCTGAAGAAAGGCGCGCACGTCCCGCAGCACCATCATCACAATGAGCAGGTGACCTACATTCTCGAAGGCGCCTTGAAGTTCGCGATCGACGGAAAAGAAATTGTAGTTCGCGCCGGAGAAGTCTTGTGCATTCCTCCGCACATGCCGCACGAAGCTTGGGCGGTCGAGGATACGGTGGACCTGGACGTTTTCACGCCGCCGCGCGAAGACTGGCTGAACAAGACAGACGATTATTTGCGCCACGGCCGCTAGAGAATATTCTGGTTTGGCAGAACGTCGAATGATGGTAGGCCCGTGCGGACTCGAACCGCAGACCTCTTCCGTGTCAGGGAAGCGCTCTAACCAACTGAGCTACGGGCCTAATGCACCGCTATTTTAACACGGTTGCCTCTGCAGATTTGAGCGCGTCCTTTTTCTTCGCCGCAGCGGTAGAATAAAGTCGCAATGGATAACCCACGCCAGCAAAACGGTTCTGCACGAACAGAGCACGCCGACGAGAATCAAACGCCACCTTTCGATCAAGTTGACGACCTCGTTGACGAAGCTTCCCGGGAATCCTTTCCTGCCAGCGATCCTCCCGCATGGATCGGGGGTCATTACCAACCCCCACCACTCACGCGCAAGAAGCCGGCCTGATGACCGCAGCTCCAGGTAGCTCAGTTCCCGGTCGCTTAGTCAGTTCGCGGAATACCAAGGTGGCCACACTGTGCGAGTAACGATCGATGCAGCATTGAAGACGAAATGCCCGCGGACCGCGCTCGGCTGCGTGACCGCGCTTGTCGAGGTGGCCGCCTCGGCGGAGGCGTTGATCGATATGATGAAGGCGCGCGAAACGGAAATTCAAAATTTGCCCTTCCCGCGCGGTGTGCTGGCATCGCCGCAGGTCGAAACAACGCGCAGCGCCTACAAAGCGCTGGGCAAGGATCCGGCGAGATATCGCGGGTCGGCGGAAGCGCTGCTGCGGCGAATTGTTGCCGGAAGAGGCCTGCCGCAAATCAACGCCGTCGTGGACGCGATCAATCTCGTCTCCGTGGAAAGCCGCTTGCCGGTTGGGCTCTACGATCTGGCGCACGTGCAGGGCGACATTGTGTTCCGCAGGGGTCGCGTGGCAGAAACCTACAAAGGAATTGGAAAATTCGATCTGAACCTGGAGGGCCTGCCCGTATTTTGCGATTCCGTCGGTCCACACGGCAGCCCCACAAGCGACTCGGAACGCACAATGGTGACGGCGCAGACGACACACGTTCTCGCGGTCATCGTTTCTTTCGGAGGCGCTGAAGGGCTGGAGCGTTGGGCAAAGAGAATGTCGGAGCTCTTCACGCAATTCGCCGCTGGTAAGGAGATAGAGATACAAGTAGTACAGTGACCCGTGGCAAGCGCGTAAGGAACTCCAGCTCATCGGCCTGGGGGCGTGTCTTACACATCTTGTCTGATTTTTTAATTCGCTAGCGGATCGGGACGAAGCTGAAAGTGCAAGACCTTGCTCGTTGTCCCTTTTCCGCCCTCAGCGTGAAATGGTGTTCGGGTGCCGTAGGTCGCCCAGACTCCCTTGCCCTTCCAACCTGCTTGCGGATCGTCGATCCGGCCGTCCATCCCTTTGGCGTAAAATCCCATCGGATAGGGAACGCGAAGGACGACGAACTTCCCGCTATCGGGCAACAGTGCGAGCAGCGCATCATTCCCGTTGCCGGTAGCAATCGGCACATTCTTGCCCAACCCAAACGTATCGAACTGATCGACCCAGTCATAGTAACTGGCCTCGGCGCTCCCGGGATCGGTGACGCCCTTCAACTGAGGTCCCGGCAATGGGTAGAGCGTCCAGCCTTCGGGACAGTGTTGGCCGGTGGCAGTCGGACCATTGAGCGGTCCTTTGCATTTCCGCCGGTCGAAGCTGGCAAGGTGCCCGCTGCCGATGACCGTCCACACAACGCCGTTGCGATCGATGTCCAGCCCTCGCGGCGAATATCCATGCACGGGCGCGTTGGGATTGTTCCAGGGCAACTCGTAGAGTTCGGCCAGAGTCGTCGCTGGCGGGTTCGATCCGGGATTTAACCGCACCACGGCTCCGGGGAATCCCAGCACCGAACCCCAAACAGATCCGTCAACGGGACTCACTGTTACACCATAGAATGCGGCCGCGATGCGCTTGTCCTTCGTGGGATCGACCGGTTGATCCGGCTCCACATACGCGTCCCGTTTGCCATTGCCGTTTGTGTCAAGGATCAGCGCGGTCCAGCCTTGCGACTTCTCTTCATCGTGGGTTTCATCAAACATCTTTGTGTTCAACCAGCCCACGGCTCCGCCTCCGCCTCCGCTGCTGGTCCACAACGTGTTGTTGGCATCCTCGGCGAACACAAGATGATGCGTACCGAAACAGGTGTCAATCAAAGTCACCTGCTTGGTTCTTGGATCGTAGACGGCGAGCTGGCGGCCGCTATTCTGCAGAGGAAACAACTTCGCCGAAGGATTGCTGGACCCTTCCTTACAGAAGGCCGGATTTTCGCGCGGACGAATTCTCGAGGTGAACCAAAGACGCCCCTTCTCATCGAACATGGGAGTGTGGACGTTGGCCTGGCTGCGCCAGATGGCTTCATCTCCCCAGTAGGGCGAAGGCGCGGGTATCTTGTCCTCTGCCGACGACGGCGTCTTTGGATCACGGACCGGCACCTTTAGCTGACTCTTCGCGTTCCCCACCGGGTCGAGGACCGGCAGATAATCCGTGCTCAGCTCTGCCGCCCCATAAAGCAGGCCGTTCGCATTGAGCTTGGGATTCCGCTTGTCGGTGGCTATCTCGTCGTGGAGATAGGCCTTGGGGTCGGCCCAGTCCCACTCGGTTATGACGACATTCCGCTCAACGCCTTGTGGCCGCGGCGGCACCGGCGGCAATTCGCCGGCGGCAATCCGGTCGGTCCAGTCCGCGAACATCGCCAAAGCCCGTTCGGGTCCAAGCTGAGAGAGGCCGTTGATCATGTTTTCGCCGGCTTGTCCCGCAAGCAGGCGTCGCGCCCACGCTGCTGTCGAGGTATCGAAATGGCCCAGGCCCTCGGGGAATTCCCGCGTCGCCTTGTCTCCCAGTTGATGGCAGGTCCAGCAGGCATCCGTCTTCAACAAGTGCAGCCACTGGCCCTGGCTCTTCATATTCTCCGGAATGCCATTGCCTTTGGGTCCAGTGCCGGGGAACTCGCTTTTATCTGGCACGCGCATCAGCGAAAACCAGTAGATAGCCGGGTAGTATTCCGCGGCCGCATGTGCATCCGGCGCCACAACTGCGTTCAAGTTCGCGATTTTGCCCGGGGTCGCCTGTACTTTTGGTGAATCCACCAAGCCATACCCGCGCACCCAGACTTTGTAGTTCGCTTTGGGAAGGCCTGGCACAACGTAACGTCCCAGATCATCTGTGACAACGATCTTGACGAATTTGGTGGGCAGGTCGTTCGTTTCCGCAATCACCCAAACGCCCGCTTCAGGCCCCTTCCCACTTGCCACCACCCCGCCGATATCGTCCTTGCCGATGCGCACCTTTTCAGCCGTGGGCTGCTGTGCGCCGAGCTGTATCAGTACCGTGGCTAACAAGATGGCAACGCAGATCATCACCATGCCCCTATAGGAAACTCGCTTGGTCATGGTGCCTGACCTCCTCCGGCTTTAAATGACGGCCACGTATTCCGCATTCGTGAATTGGAATCCATCGTTCACAGAATTGCGACGACGCCGAAATCCTATGCACGCGAAATGAAGTTGTCAATTGACTTTACGCGTCCACAGAACAAGGCCCCGTGACACAACCACAGATGCTGTCTAGCGTGAAACGGGTTGGGAAAGTTGCGACTCGCTCGGCGTCGTGCGGTGTTTGAGGAATCCTCGCGCGGCCAGCAGCTCCGCATTGAGCAGAGCGGCTCCGGCCGCTCCTCGCATCAGATTGTGCGAGAGCAGCGTAAGCTTCACGTCCAAGAGCGGGCATTCGCGCACGCGGCCAACGACGGCGGCCATGCCTTCACCGGCATGCGCATCGCGGCGAGGCTGCGGCCTATCGGGCTCGTCCAGCACCACGACCGGATGGCGCAGTGCCGAGGGCAACGAAGCCAGCTCCTCATCCACCTCGAAATTCCTCAAAGCTTCGTGAACCTCGTTCAACGACGCAATCTTTTTCAAGCTCAAGCTCACGCACTCGAGGTGTCCGTCGAGGACCGGTACGCGATTGCAGTGCGCGCTGATACCGAGGCCGGCATCGACAAAGCGCGTGCCGTCCCATTTGCCGAGAAGTTTCTGGGGCTCCGACTCCAGCTTCTCTTCTTCACCGCTGATGAACGGAACGACGTTGCCGTGGATATCCATCGAGGCCACGCCGGGATATCCCGCTCCGGATACCGCTTGTAAAGTGACGACAAATATTTTCTCAAGGCCAAACAAATCAGCCAGCGGTTTCAGAACCAGCACCAACCCTGCGGTGGAACAATTCGGATTCGTGACGATAAATCCACTTTCGTAGCCGCGGTTTTTCTGTTGCAGCGGAATCGCGTCGAGATGCGCCGCGTTCACCTCGGGAATGAGCAGCGGAACGCCGGGATCCATGCGGTGGTTCTTCGAGTTGCTGACGACCGGATAACCGGCTCGCGCGAACTCCTCTTCCGCAGTCCCCGCGACCGAGGAATCAAGCGCGGAGAAAACAAAGTCGCAAGCAAGATTCGCATCGAGGCCTTTGACGACCAGCCCGCCGGCTGCTTTGGGAATCGGCGTGTCGAGATGCCAGCGCACGGCTTCGGCGTAGCACTTGCCGAATGAGCGCTCCGAGGCAGCGACTTCGGTGAGCTCGAACCACGGATGACCGGCCAGGAGTTTCACAATGCGCTGGCCGACGACACCTGTCGCGCCGAGAACGCCCGCACGCCATTTTTTCTCGGGGCGCCCAGCCGGCCCTCTTGCTGGTTGTCTCGCCTGCATGTTGACATCACTCCCTGCTACAGATCTCGAACTCATCACTGCCGCTCCTTAAAATCCGCTGGAGCGTCTCTGGAAGTGGCCAAAATGAAAAACCCACCGCCAGTTTCGCTTCTGGCGGTGGGTTGGAAACTTTTTCTTGCTTGCTAGCCGTTCCTCCACGCGCTCGAAGCGGTAATGGTCGACGTAGTCGACGTGAATGTCGTGGCAGTAATTCGCTTCGTGGCGCAGGACATCATATCCAGAACAGGATAACACGAGTATATGCCGCGAGAGGTGGAGAAATAATGGAATCGAGGATTTGTGTCGGATGTATTACAGACAGTCACCAAGACTAAGTCCGCGTACGAGATGCACGGCAGTGCGTAAAATCTGCGAACTAGTACTAGGGCAGCGGGACGCGGAAGGCCGCCCTATGTAACTCTATTTTCAATCACTTAAGAGAAAAGCAAGGCGGCAACGTTTGGATTCTCGCTTGCTCCTCCGCGTGTGGGGGGAAAGTGTTTGCATTCGATTTAAGGGGGAATCATGTCTAGTAAAATTAACCTCGGGCTCGCGACCCTGCTCGCGGCGACCTTATACCTGCTCCTCACGGCCACGCACACGGCCGCACAAAATCAGATCATGGGAGAAGTTCAGTTCTCCGGTGCAACCAAAGTGGAAAAGGACTCCGGCGTCTGGGTGGACGGCCAGTATGTTGGCTATCTCAAGGAGCTGAAGGGCAAGAAGAAAATCCTGCTTCTGCCGGGAAAGCATCAAATCTCCGTGCGTCAGTCTGGCTACGACGATTTCAGCCACGAAATCGTGGTTGAACCCGGCCAGACGCAAACCGTGGAAGTCGGCATGAAACTCAACCCTCGCGCCTACGCTCCGGATGTCACTGCCACTCTAAAGTTGAAAGTGCAGCCGGACCGCGCGGCTGTTTTTCTCGACGACAAATTTGTTGGGCACGCCGGCGACTTCGGCGGCGCATTTCGCTCCATGCTGATCAGCCCGGGAAAGCACCGCATCAAAGTCGAACTGCCCGGCTATCGGACGTTCGAAACGGAGGTCAATCTTCTTGCGGGGCAGAAATCAGAAGTGAAAACAGAGCTCGTCAAAGGCAGCATCGAACAAGCCAGCAATCTCATCAAGAAGCCCTCTTAATTTTTGCTGTCCCTCGCGGGGTGCAATTCACGGCGCTTGCGGGGTCTCTTTTCCTACGGCCACTCCGGGCAATCGGAGTGGCCTTTCCTATTCGAGAAAGCGGAAGGCACTCTCTATGCGGAAGCGGCATCGAACAACAGACTTGAGCACGTTAGTCCCGATTCCGCCTTCTGAAGCTCCGAAATATCCAGCGCTGTCACCTGAAACCCGCGGGACTCGAGGCCCGCTCGAGTTCGCGGAAACGAGGCGGGGAAAATAATCGTACCGCCGACAGCGAGTGCATTCGCCGCGTGCGGTTCTTCCGGAGCGACACCAATCCACTCGAATCCGGCGAGCGGTTCGGCATCGATCCAGGCACGATTGGCAAGCAGCGTATTTCGGCCGACAAAAGTAACTGCGGACTTCAGATGCAGGCATCCGCTGACACGAACCGGGATCACCTCGTAGCCATGCGGCTTGAGAATCGCCTCGAGCTGCCGGAGGCCCTCGGAGTTGGTGCGGCTGGATAGCCCTGCGAAAATTTTCCGGCCAACGCGAAGAATATCGCCGCCTTCCATCGTGCCGGGCAGCGTGATGTATTCGAGCTTCCGAAATTTTCCTAGGGCTTGCGCAAGGGAAGCGGCTTCAGGACGCCGCGATTTCGTTCCGAGGGGCATCATCACGGCGAGCTCGTCGAGTACGATGGCCGGGTCCTCGACAAACATCGAATCGGGCAATGTGGGTTCGGCGGGCAACGAGATTACCTGCGCGCCGAATTTTTCGAGAAGCGCTTCATAGGCGCGGTGCTGCGCCTGCGCCTTACTGAGGTCGATGGGCTGCCGCGGAACGTAGAGCAGTTCGCAATTCGCAAGCGCGGGACTCACCGCGCGCGTGATGGCGGTAAGCATGGTGAACCGCAAGAGTGTACACGAGAACTCCTTGAGCAGTGGAACAGGAATCGGTAGACTCGGGTCGCAGGAATGAAAAGGAGTGCAGCGAATGGCGTTATCGCAAAAAATATCGTGGGTGCTTGCCGCCTTTGGCGTGACCCTCTGTGCATGCTGTGCGGCAAGGGCGAATAGCCCCGGCGACAAGACTACCGCCGCGGTGGACGAGGTTTTCGCCGACCTCACGAAGCCGGGCTCGCCCGGATGCGCGCTCGGCGTGTACCGCGACGGCGCGATCATTTACGCCAAGGGATACGGCCTGGCGAATCTGGAAGAAAACGTTCCGATCACACCTGCCAGCGTATTTGACATCGGTTCGACTTCGAAGCAGTTCACGGCGGCGAGTATCCTGCTCCTTGAAAAACAGGGAAAACTTTCCGTCAACGATGATGTGCGGAAATATATTCCGGGGCTTCCCGAGTATGGGCAAAAAATTACAATCCTGCACCTGCTGAATCACACCAGCGGGCTGCGTGATTACCTCACGCTCATGGAGCTCGCGGGAATCAACACGGACAGCGTGACAACGGACGAAGACGCACTCGCGTTTATCACGCGGCAGAAAGCGCTGAACTTTGCTCCCGGAAGTGACTGGCTTTACAGCAACACCGGATTTTTCCTGCTGTCCGTCATCGTGAAGCGCGTGAGTGGCAAAACGCTGCGCGAATTCGCCGCCGAAAATATCTTTTCGCCTCTGGGCATGAATCACACGCAATTCCGCGACGATCACACCTCGGTCGTCCCGAACCGCGCCATGGCCTACGATCCAAAGGAGCATGCCGATGGCTACGTTTTCGATGTTTCCTACTTCGAGCAGACCGGCGATGGCGCTGTGCACACAACCGTTGAGGATCTGCAAAAGTGGGACGAAAATTTCTTCAGCGCACAAATTGGCGGAAAAGATTTTCTCAGCGAGATTCAGGAGCAGGGTAAGTTGAACAGCGGCAAGGTTCTCGACTATGCAAAAGGTTTGTTCATTCAGGACTATCGTGGGCTCCACACCGTGAGCCACGGCGGCGCATGGGGAGGCTACCGCGCGGAAATGCTGCGCTTCCCGGAACGGCATTTCTCCGTTGCCTGTCTCTGCAATTTGGGCACCGAGAATCCTTCGAATCGCGCGCAGCGCGTCGCGGACATTTACCTCGCACGTTCGCTAAAGCCCAAACCAGATGTAAAAAAAGATGAAGACGAAAACAGGAAGAAAAAAGATTCGATCAAGCTCACCGAAGATCAGCTCCAGGCCTTCGCAGGCGACTACTGGAGCGACGAGCTTGGCGTGACTTACCGGCTGGGCATCGCCGATGGAAAATTAAGAGTTCTCAAAATCATGGATCCTTCTGGGTTCCCCCGGTTTAACGGTTCTCCGCAGGATGCATTGCGCGCGACAGGCATGGACGAATTTGAAGCCGTCGGCACATCGGCTACAATTCACTTCAAGCGCGATGACAAGGGTGCAGTGAAGCAATTCATCCTGGACGCCGGCCGGACAATTGGCATGATTTTCGTGCGCAGCGACCCTCAGCCAAAATAGGAGAAAACCACCGTTACGGCCAGGGATTGACGGGCGCCAGGTGCGTATTCCATAGCGTGGCGATCCCCGCTCCCAGGATCATTCCAGCCAGGATGAGCCCGATCACACCCAGCGTCACCCAAAAGCTCGAATCCGCCCACTTCGTCCCGCCTGCCGCTGCCTGCCGCTGTTGCGGCGGTGTCGAAAAAGATTCCCCTGCTGAGGTTGTTGTGGATACTGTCGGCCGCGCGTGCCAAGGCGCCGGATGATCCGAAAATTCAGGGTGTGCCACAAAGCAATAGCCCTTCCGCGGGATGGTCTCCACGTAAAGCGGCTTGTCGGAAGAATCTCCGAGCGTCTGCCGGAGTTTGTTCACCGTGGTATTGACGTTGGCGTCGTAATTGACCTGTGTCTCTGCGGCCCACAGGCGTTGTCGCAATTCCTCTCGCGTTACGACCTCGCCGGGCTTCTCGACAAGCGCAAGCAAGGCCTGATAGACCTTGCCCTGCAGCTTGAGCCGGGTCCCATTCTGTGTGACTTCTTCCCGTTGCTGGTCAATTTGAAACGCGCCGAAGCGGATATATCGCGGCGCCGCTGGCGGCACTCGGCCGGTTTCCACGTCCGTTCCGCTTTCCAGAGTCGGCACAGCGTTCGGTGTCATTCACCCCACCCTTCTTCTTAAGCGCTTAGACGCAGATTCCGGAAAAATGTTTGCACCAACATAAATTCATGGCAAAAGTTCCTCGAGTTCCCGCGAGCGGAAGAACAACAATTCCTGAACAAGTTCTGTTGATTGGAATTTCGTTGTTGATATTTCCCGGCAAACTCTTTGTCGTTAGAAACTTACGTGTTAATACGGTTTAAATAGAAATTTCCAAACAATTTTCCCGTTCCAGGCAAACTTCTGCAGCGCTTACCGTCGGATTGTCCCTTCGGCGGAGAGCCATAATGGATGGCTCTACCCGCAAGGGCTGCTCAGAAGCCGGCGCCTGCGGTCCGCTAGTTCGCCGCTTTTCCTGCAAGCACGGAGATCTCCACGCGCGACGCAAAGCTCTTCGAGCGGTAAATGTGCTGCGTGGCTTTCTGGTAGTCGGACTCATTGGCTTCGAAAATATTGGGCACAAACTTCTGCGGGTTGCGGTCGTACAGAGGAAACCACGTGCTTTGCACCTGCACCATGATGCGGTGGCCCTTCTTGAACACGTGGTTGGCGCTGTGGAGATCGATGGTGAAGGGCGTGACTTCTCCGGGCCGGATAGGCTCCGGCTTTTCAAAGGAATTGCGGAAGCGCCCGCGGAATATTTCATCGGCAATCATCAATTCGAATCCGGAAAGCTTCCAGTCCTGCGGATATTTTTCCGGATACACATCAATCAGCTTGACCACCCAGTCAGCGTCGCTGCCCGTGGTGGAGGCGAAAAGCTTTGCCGTGACCTGCCCCGCAAGCGTCACGTCCTCCTTCAGCTCCTCCGTCTGCCACGTCAGCACATCGGGGCGGTTATCGACGAACCGCTGGTCCTCCACCAGCCACGTATACCAGCTCCCCGGGTGGTCCTCCGGGTAGGTCATATCCACGGGCCGGTGACGGTAGGGAACTGGATGCGCGGGATCACTGACGTAGGAATCAAACGCCTCCGCGGCACTGCCTTGCGGCGCGTCAAAGGAAAGTTTGCCGTCTTCGCGGAAATACAGGCTGCGAGTCAGTGCTTCCCTTGGAGGCCAGGAATCGAAGGCCGTCCAGGCGTCGCTCCCAGTCTGGAATAGCATCGCCTCCTTGAATGGCAAGGCTCCCTTGTCTTTCAACCAGTATGCGAACCACGGCGCCTCGATCTTCTGCCGGAAGTAAACGCCGGTATCGCTCCCAAAAGGTATCGCCCCGAGCGAATTCCCGGTCCCGCCCCCCCAGCCGCCGTGATTCCATGGTCCGACCACCAGATAGTTCAGGTTTTTCTTGTCCACCCTTTCCAGCCGCTGATAGGTCATCATCGGTCCGTAGAAATCCTCCTGGTCCCACCAGCCCGCTACGTTGAGGTTCGGCACGGTCGGTTCTTTCAATCCATAAGCAACCGCGTGCCGCTTCCAGTATTCGTCGTAGCTGTTGTGCGTGATGAAGTCGTTCCATGTCGGGATATTGCCGTGAAAATATCGGGCATTGGCGTTGGAGAGCGGACCGAGGCGGAGATACCAGTCGTACAAGTCGAACCGGTCGAACGGGAAGCTATAATCTTCCTTGGAGGTTTCCAGCTCTGCGGAATATTCGAACCCGTAGCTGAGCCGGAACGCGCCGTTATGGAAAAAATCGTCGCCCAGGAATACGTCGCCCATGCAGGCCTGCTCGGAGGCGGCCTTGAGCGCGGGGTGCGGGTTAATCATTCCCATCGTGACCAGGAATCCGGGATAAGAAATTCCATCCAGTCCTACGCGGCCGTTGTTGTTTGGCACATTTTTCACCAGCCACTCGATCGTGTCGTACGTATCCGTGCTTTCATCAATCCCATGAACATCGCCCGGATCATGAATGGGGTGCAGCATCACGAATTTCCCTTCGGACCCGTAGCGCCCGCGGATATCCTGAAAAACGAAAATATAGCCATCCGGTATTAAATCCGCGTAACGTCCGAGCTTGCGGCCGAAACTGTTCTCCGGGTCGGAAATGCCGTACGGCGTGCGCTCGAAGAGCATGGGCAGCGGCTCCGTGATTTTCTTCGGCGCATAAATCTCCGTGTGCAATTTGACTCCGTCGCGCACCAGGATCATCACCTCGGTCTTGTCGAACAACTGCGAATAGTCCGGAGCCTGCCGCTGCGCCGCAGCCGGAATCGCGGCTAACAGCGCCACCGCAATAATAAGAAAAATAGACCTGACGACCGGCAAACTCACGGAACCCATCTTCAATTCCCCCCTCGAAGAAGCTCGCCTTGCTGGCAAACCTCAAAAAACCACGTGAGCATAGCACGCCAACGACGGAATTCTTTTCTCTTGACGCTATGGCGTCTCGATCAACGCGCGATACGTCCGGTCTGAATTCCATCCTTCAGGTCGTAGATCGCGCCGACGGTCCCGACGACACACGTTTTGCGAGTGAGCCCCAGCCGTTGCCGCAGGCGGTAAACGCTTTCGATCCCCGTGCAATGCGCGCCCAGAATTTGCGCGGTCTGATACTCGCGCAATTTCTCCGCCGTCCAATCGAGTTGCTCGTCAGTCGCTGCAAACAAGTGAAAGCCGCCGATCGCCGCCTGCACCGGCGCCGGCCGCAGAAATTCCCGCGCATAATGCAAAGTATTGATGATCCCCGCGTGCGCGCAGCCGGAAAGCATCACCAGCCCGCTCGCGGTATTGAAAATCAGCGCTTGATCCTCGGGCAAATTGTCTTCCACCCAGCTGATTCCTTTTTCCACGGTGAATCCCGGCGTCCAGTTCTTTTCCGGATAAATGCGAGGCACCGGCCCCGTCAGCCACACGCCCGGCAGCAATTCGTCCGGTTTTTCGTGCACGATGAATTTTCCGCCCGTGGCTTCGTACTCCTTTTTCACGGCGATCATGGCATTTATTTCGTTTTCGCCGCTTCCCTGGCGGCGGCTCAGAAAAATTCCCTGCGCTACATGCGCGCGCGAAAGCGTGGCGGAATTGTTTCGCGACAATTCCCGCCGCAGCGCGATCAACCCGCTCGTATGGTCGGCGTGAAAATGACTGAGGATCACCTCCTGCACGTCACTCAGGTCAATTTTCAGTTCGCGCGCGTTCTCGAGGACCGTGTTCGGCCGCGCGCCCGTATCATAGAGAATCTTGTGCCCATCGGCTTCCACCAGCGCCGCGAATCCCCATTCCCCAATGCCGTCGTCCGCCAGCATCGTCGACAAGATCGTGACTTTCAGGTTGCGCACTTCTGCGAGCGTCTTCGCTGCTGGCGCGCCGGATGAATTCTGCGCAAGCGCCGCCGTGGCGCCAAATAACGCCAATATCAGCAACAAGAAAATCAATCGCGCAAGTCTCATCGCGCCTCCTCGATGAATCGAACTCTAGCATAATGCGAAGAGCACAGACCCGGCGATGCGCTGGCCGCCGTGCCGCTCCTCTGCTAAACTGGATGTTGCTTGACCGCACCTGAGAATTGAAGGAGCTTCGTCCGGGCTGCTGGTTGTCACAGCAGCTATTTTTGTCTGTGCACTTCAAGATCATGAGTCAGAAGATTCGCAACATCGCCATCATCGCGCACGTGGATCACGGCAAAACCACGCTCGTCGACGCCATGCTCCGCCAAAGCGGAATTTTCCGCGCCAACGAAGCGCTCATCGAACGCGTGATGGATTCCAACGATCTGGAGCGCGAGCGCGGCATCACCATTCTCGCCAAGAATACCGCGCTCTTTTTTCACGACACCAAGATCAACATTGTGGACACCCCGGGTCATAGCGACTTCGGCGGCGAAGTCGAGCGCGCCTTGCGCATGGTGGACGGCGTGCTCCTTTTGGTGGACGCCAGCGAAGGCCCGCTACCCCAGACACGCTACGTGTTGCAGAAAGCCCTTGCCGCCAAGCTCCCTCCTGTGATCGTGCTCAACAAAATCGATCGCGCCGACGCCCGCCCCGCCGAAGTGCTCGACGAAATCTACGACCTCTTCATCGATCTCGACGCCACCGAAGACCAGCTCGATTTTCCCGTCGTCTACACCAACGCGCGCGACGGCGTGGCGCACCGCACCCTCGGCGACAATTCAAAAGATTTGCTTCCTCTCTTTGAGACCATCGTCAAGTCCATCCCGTCGCCGCCGGGCGATCCCGCCGGCGTCCTGCAAATTCAGGTGATGAATCTCGATTACAGCGATTTCCTCGGCCGCATCGCCATCGGCCGCGTTTTCAACGGCACGCTCGACCGCGGCGCCGAAGTCGGCATCAGCAAATTGGACGGAAAACTCGTGCCCACACGCATCACCAAGCTCTACACCTTTCGCGGGCTGGAGCGCGACGAAGCGCAATCCGTCGCTGCCGGCGACCTCGTAGCCATCGCGGGCGTCGAAGGCATTCAGATCGGCGAGAGTATCACCGATCTGGCGAACCCCTCGCCGATCGAGGCGCTCCTGATCGACGAGCCTACACTCGCGATGATCTTCACCGTAAACAGCAGCCCGCTCTCCGGCAAGGAAGGTTCCTACGTTACGTCGCGGGATCTGCGCGACCGCTTGCAGAAAGAGCTCCTCACCAACGTTTCGATTCGCGTCGAAGACACGGAAACGCCGGAATCGTTCCGCGTGCTCGGGCGCGGAGAGTTGCAGCTCGCCATCCTCATTGAGACCATGCGCCGCGAAGGCTTCGAACTGATGGTAGGCAAGCCGGAAATCGTCGTGCGCACGGAAAAGGGCCGCAAGCTCGAGCCCCTCGAGCGGCTGGTAATCGATGTGCCGGAAAAGTTTATCGGCATCATTCTCGAAACGCTCGGCGCACGCCGCGGCGAAATGATCAAGATGAGCAACCACGGTTCCGGCCGCGTGCGCATGGATTTCAAAATTCCTTCGCGCGGCTTGATCGGCCTGCGCAGCCAGTTGCTCACGGACACGCGCGGAACCGCGCTGATCCACTCCATCTTTGACGGCTGGACGGAGTACGCCGGCGAAATGGCGCTGCGCCCCACGGGAGCGCTGGTCGCGGACCGCAGCGGCCCCTCCACCGCCTTCGCGCTTTGGAACATCCAGGAACGCGGCGAGCTTTTCATCGGACCCGCCATCGAAGTGTATGAAGGCATGATCGTCGGCGAAAATTCCCGCGAGCAGGACATGGACGTCAACCTCACGAAAGAGAAGAAGCAAACGAACATGCGTTCGTCGAGCGCTGACGAGGCCATTCGCCTGATTCCCCACCGTGAACTGAGCCTCGAGCAGGCTATCGAATTCATTGCCGACGACGAATTCGTCGAGATCACGCCGAAATCCATCCGCCTGCGCAAAAAAGTTCTCCAGGCCAACAGGCGTCCCCGCCGCTGGCAGGAAATCCGCGCCAGCCACGAAGCCGCCCGCTGATTCGACTGAAAGTTATCTCATAAATGCTTTATGGGGGTCGGAGCTTTAGTTTATCCTGAGCGGCGAAGGGCTCCGACATCAGAAAGCCTCTAGAATGGGGGCTTCAGCCCCGTGCCTTCAGTCATGTCGCCGTTGTAGCTCAGGCCTTTAGGCCTGAGGCCCTTTCTCGCGGCCTCACCGCCTAAGGAGAGATTCTATGTGGCAACTTTTACTTTCTTAGGGGGTCGGAGCTTTAGTTTATCCTGAGCCGCGAAGGGCTTCGACATCAGAAAGCCTCTAAAAATGGGGCTTCAGTTTACCCAGACGCAGGAAGGGCCCCTGAGGTTATAATTCTTGACTTCTCATAGAGCCGCTTAGCCGCTCGCTGATCCGCGGGAGGGCACGGCTTCAGCCGTGCCAAAAAGCAGTCTGGCATCAAGGGCTTTAGCCCCTGAGGGTATAATTCTTGAGTTCCCATAGAGCCGCCTAATGCCCCGTCTTTTCGAGTAACTCCTGTAAATACTGCTTCCATATCGCCGCCAACGTATGCGTGCCGTGCCCGCGGGTTGCGTCGCTGATGGGCAGCAGCACGAAGCGGCCGTTTTTCACTTTCTTGATTTCACGTTCAGCGATGCCCAATTCGGGCGGATTGACGAAGTCGTCGGCGGAATTGACGTGCATGACCGGAGCGGCGATTTTTTCGAGCTGTGGCGAAGGATCGTAATTGCGGGAGGCGTTCACCTGATACAAAAGATCGTTGGCGTCCAGATCTGAGAAACGTGATTTGAAACGGTCATCCAGCCCTTTGTCCGCCGCGTCGCGCGTCGGGTAAATCTTCTGCATGTATAAGGGCGCGCTTACGGCAATCAGCAGCAAGTCCTGGGCGGTGCGCAGCGCCTGTTGCGGCTCGGTCGAGTATTCGCCGCCTTTCCATTCGGGATCGCTGCGGATCGCATCCATCACCATCTTGCGCCAGACGCGGTTGCGGCCGGCGATTTGGACCGGCAGGCACGCCAGCGGCATCAGCGCGTCCATGAAATCGGGATACGTCTCGCCCCACACAAACGAATGCATGCAGCCCATGGACGTGCCGAAAATGAGCCGCAAGTGATTCACCCCGAGCCCTTCCGTCAGCAAGCGGTAGTGAGCCAGAACCATGTCGTCGTAGTCGTATTGCGGGAAATGCGCGTGCAGGCCGTCGCTGGGCTTCGACGATTTTCCGTGGCCGATGCCGTCGGGAAGAATGATGTAGTAGCGCGCGGCGTCGAGAAGCTGGCCCGGGCCGAAGAGTTCGCCGGCAAAAATGGGGATCAGGAATTGATGGCCGGTCCCGCCCGTCCCGTGGAGAATCAGAACGGCGTTGGTTACGCGGCCCTCCGCATTGCGCACTGGTTTGCCAAGCGTGGTGTAGTGCAAGCGCAGCTCCGGCAGTGATTCGCCCGAACGGAATTTGAAATCATGCGCGACGAAATCGCCTTCCGTCACGGCCGGAGCCGGTGTCTGCTGCGCGGCGCAACGAAAACCGGCAGCCACGATGATCCCCATGAGCAACGCAATCGATCGCAAGGAAAATGTCATGGAGTTGGCTCCTCTACGGGCAGGAACTCTAGCATAGCTTCCCCGTGCGTTTGCGGGTTGAACGGCAACGGGGCGGGCTGAATGGTGCAGGCGGCGGCAAGGCGGACAAGTAAAAAGCAACGTCAAAAGCCTGCCCCACCCGGCAAGAGTGATGCAGGTCATCACTCCGTGCCTCGGAATACGACGGTAGAGAAAAAGTTCGTCGTTGCAATTGCGAACCTTGGGCCAAGCAGCGAAGAGAAACCGAAATCAACAGGTAGAAATCTGTGCCCAACTTACGCTTGTATGCCCTACTTGATTTGACGTAGGATTGGCTCGGATAATTTGAAGGTTGGGCGGCCCGGCGAGATTCGAACTCCCCACCTCGGGATAAGGGTCCCGCGCTCTCAGTGCTAAGGCTCCTCCCCCGTAGAAAGGATCGGGGCCGACTAGCAAAGGCCGTGAACAAAGACTCCGTATGAGCTACGGACCGCTCAACTGCCTCGCAGTATCAACGTGTAAATCTCCAGAGTCAAGTGCGTTCACGTGAATCGGGTCGGAAATCTCTGCAAAACAGCCCACAGCTTTAGGCGAATGAAAAGCGAACATACTGGAACATATTCTTGGATTTTAATCGATTTCTGTCCCACGCAGTATATCTACTGGTTATTTTTAGTAGACGTACACATGTGAGTAGATCGCGCGGCAGGTTCAGGAGGGTAGGGTGGAGAATTGCGCCAGGAACTTGGTGAAAGTGAAGGTTTATGTCGCACTGGCTCGCGCCCGATAGTTCGCCTAGTCCAAGGTCGCTGGCTTAACTGCGGGCTCATTCGCCGCGGGCTTACGGAGTTCCGCCAGCGTTCCATGCCGCTGTCAAGCGACAAGTGGTTGTGCATACCCTGTGGAAAACCTGTGGGCGGCGTCCCCTTTTTCTTCTAAAGGAGCGAGAAACCTCGGAAGGCCTTTGGCTATCCGGCGGCTGGCCCACCCGGCGGGTGGCGCGGGAAAGTCTTCCGGGAATACCTTTGGCTAGATGGAGGCAGGCCTGCCTCCCGCCGGGTCACTTCTGACGGGCATCCGCCAATAAACGCACACCAAACAGAACCGCTGCTCCAAGCAACAGCCAGCCTAGGGCCTTCTCACCGGACTCCTGGACCGGCTGAACTTGTGGCGCCCGAAGGATGGCTTCTATTCGCTGGAATATTTCCCGCGCAGACGGCCGTTTCTCAACGTTGGAATCGGTCATCGAAGTGATCAGAGCCCGAAACTCCGGAGGCCCGGGAACCCCAAACCATGAAACTCTGCTGCCGGTCAGGAGCTCCCTGATAGTCACGCCGAGAGAAAAAATGTCGGATGCAGCCCTAAAATTCCTGGAAACCTGTGCGATCGGATCAATGTAACCTTTTGTTCCGAACACCGAAGTCGTCATACGTCCCGAAGGATTATCCGGCCTTTGCGCCACTCCGAAATCTGCAATCTTTATCAGGTCAGAACCATCGTCTCGCTTGAACATCAGCAGATTTGAGGGCTTAACGTCGCGAATTAGATCGCCCCTTTCATGAATAATTGTTAGTCCATACGCGATGTCCCAGAGCCATCCGGCAATCCTTCGCCAGTCTCGCCGATTGGCCACGTACTTTTGGAGCGAACCATGACTGGCGTATTCAAGGACAAGATACGGCTCTGGTCCATCTAAGTATGAATCCAATATGTCTACGACGAATGGATTGCCCCGATGGATTGTGAGCATATCCCTCTCCCTCTTGAATCGGCCCAGCAATTCGGGCGTGGGATTGCTCAATTTCTTGATCGCTACAGTCTTTCCTGTGTAGTTGTCCAATGCCTCGTACACGCTTGCGAAGCCGCCTGAAGCAATGAATCGACCCAGGGAGTATCTCTGAATGTTCATAAGAGTTCCTTGTGACGTACTTTATCACATGTCTGTCATCCGACCCGTTGCCCGGTGGCCGGAACATTGGCGAGTGGCAAGAGCGAGAATCAAAGTCAAAAGCCCCATACACAAAAATGGCATATGGGGCGCCCGGCAATCAGCCTGGGCGAGGCGAGTACCGCTCTCGGGAACTCAACCTCCGGGGAAATGCTAGTCGTGCTTTCTTCAGGTGGGATTTCTTTGAATCAACACGGCCACATCTTCATACAACCGATCTGCGAAGTTGTATGCAGCTCCGAATTTCATCATCTTTCGAGACGCAATGGTGCAGTAGTGACGCATTCTATTGTCCAATGTCGCGGCCTCTACATACGGAATGGCAAAAATGTGAGCTAGGTCAGAGAAGTCGGCAGTCTCAGGAACGTCCGTATAGTTCATCATAAGCGCTCGATACACTTCGTGATTTAGACGGAGCCCAGGGCAGCGATTCGGATTTGCGTATGCCCATTCTGCGAATTCGTTTTCGCGTCCCTCGGGAAGGGATATGCGATGAGTGGCAGCGTGGTTCTTGATGGAGCGGAAAAAGTGCTCCCGTGCGGGCGCCTGCCCTGCGCGAAGAAGTTCACGATCCTTTTGAAGCTGCGTTTGCAGGCGTTCGAGATGGTGTTCCGGAGGGGCGAATACCTCGGGCCTGGAGCGGTTGATGTAATAAACCATCTCGTCGAGAGGGAATTTGATCCAGCCCTCAGTCGCGGACCGCTGCTGTCCCGGAAGCGGCATTAGGGTGTAATCCCAGCGCGGTACATAGGGGGAGCAGCCTCCATATTCTGCCCCGCTATTGAAAGCATCCACCGCGCACTGGATCTCCTGCGCAACGATTGTTACTTCCTTAAGGCATGCATAGGGCATTTGCTCAAGCGCCTGGAGAAGAGGTCGCAACTGCATGAATTCTCCGCCCCTAGCCAGCGGACCCGCCAGCTCTCTGACATTTGTAAACGTTAGAACAACTTGATGATTGCCCTTACGCAAATACGCTTCAAATTCCTGCACCCCAATTGGGCGGCTATGCTCAAGTAGGTTTATGAGATCGCGGGAGTCCAAGAGAATCCGCATTTTGTTCGACGACAAATATTCTAACCCTCTGTCGCCGGGTGCCGCCTCCCTTGTGGGTTTTCCAAGGAGCTTGTGGTGAGCATGGCCGAACCATGCGGGTGTTGACTCTGCTTTGTCTGCTCTGCCGGGTGCGCCATCCGCGCTGGCGGCGTTTACCCCGAGAATCAAAGACGTCTTAGCGCGTTGGGGTTGCGCCAGCGCCTGGCGGAGAGATGGGAGCTGGGGGAGCGCCAGAGGGCGGAGTTTCGCTCTTGAGTTTAGCGGTGCAGGCGGCGGCCAGCGCGGTGGCCTGGGCAGCGTCGACGACTTTTGCATTATCTTTTACGTGGCTGCTATCAATGGGCTCCAACCGTTTCAGATCGAGTATGCCTTGTTCCGGGGTGACGGAAACCAAGCGACCGCGTGCCTGCCAGAACCCACTTATATCAACTCGGAAGTAGTAGCATTCTCCGGCCTTTAGGTCCATTTGAACGGAATAATGCGGATCTTCGGCGCGGAACGTGTGCTTCCCAGGATCAAGCTTAGCGGCCAAGTAACGCCCGTTTTGCGAACGGACAAGCTGATCTTCGTCAACATAAACGGAGGGCCTCTGATTGCGCGTGCCGAAATCCTTGAGCCGGCCGATGAGAACGATGGACTTCAGCTCCCTTGATTGATCCTTTGCCTCTTGAGCAGTTGCCAGTGACCAAAGCGCCAGAACCACAGCCACCAGAAACAATGAGATTAAAGGGCGAAATCTCATATTGCCTCCTATTGTCCCGGCCCACGCTTTCGCATAGGCGAGTCACACTGGTTTGGGTTTGTCTATGGTGAATCTCGAGGCTGAGGATAACATCGTTATCGTTCCATGGGGCGCAGTAACAGAGGTAACTGGGTGAGTATCGAGCAATAAGTAGGTCTCAGCGATTCCGGTTCCCCTATCCTAAACTCGGTTTTGTGGGGTGAAGCCCATGAAACCTTCCTTTGAGAAGGCGACCGACAGAGTCTGGCGACTGGCCTTAGTGGTTTCCTTTAGCTGGGCGATGGCTGCATGCGGGTCCGACGTCGAGGGCACGTATGTGGATACGGACGGCAACGTCCAGCTTGAGTTGCGGTTCGGCGGCCAAGCAACTCTAACGTTCATGGGACAGGGCAATCCGTGCACTTACAGCGTGAACGAAAAGCAACTAACCCTTAGTTGTCAAGATCTGGCCAAACCGATTGAGATCACAATTCATGAAGATGGTTCCTTGACGGGTGACCCGAAGGGTGGGTTCCCCGCGCTGCACAAAACGAAATAAAAGGCTAATAACGACAACGGCCGGCTTGCGCCCGCCATTGTGCGCCATACGGATTGTGGTTGGGTTTGAGCTACACCGAACGCCAAGCTTTGGGTTAGCCGGGTGGAATACCCTTGACGCGATAAGAGGATCTTGGGTGCCGCATCCCTTTGGGGTCTGGTTCATCAAAGGGTGCGGGTTTTGACTTTGCTTTTTTCTTCCGTTTGCAGCTGCCTCGCCTCCCACACGGAGGCTGACTGTTCCTGTTACAGCATACTCTACCCCTTTGTTTTCTTGCTCTTGCATCTTCGTTCGAAAGATTGAGTAAATATGATACCACTCGATTATTTAACTTGACAGTATATCAAATCCACGCTAGTATGTTTCATGGTTTCTGGGCTCTCCGCGCTGGGCTTTGCCCCCAACGTTCTGGCGACCGGCCAACCTGTTTGCAAACCAGTTACCCCTACACTCTCCAATGGCAATTCCTATCTCTTTCCTTTTCAATTACTCGCCAACCCTTCGTCTCCGTCGTCGTCCAATGGAACGCCAGGTATCCCCTTTATTTCCTTTTCTCTGCGGACACTTTCCCTTGCAACAGGGGGGTACACCCCCTCCTTCCATTTTTCTCGGCCGCCACTCGATTTGATCTCTCCCATTTCCCGCCGTCCATCCCATTTCCCTTCAACCACTTACAAAATGCTCCTCCCGCAACTCCTTTGCTTTGATAACCATCCATTTTCATGGGGGGTGTGTACCCCCCTCGGCTCTTTTCCGTGGCGACCCCGCACGCCGGGGAAAGCCCGGCGCTACAAAATCGACGAGCGGGCGGCCCGCTCTAGTCGCGAAAGCAGCGTCGAGTCGCCGCACTCCGAAGGGTTTGCCTGTACACACTGCCCGGTCATTTCACTCGGTCGAAATGAGCGATTCACCGGATTGAAATGCCTTGGCAACCGGTTATGTTGTAGGAGGAGGAGCGGCCCGCCTCCCTGTACAGGGCCCCACCTCAATTACCCCGACCACCGAGCTGCGCTGACACGGAGGCGGGCCAAACTCACGCTAGTGGAGGTTCATGTAAAGGGACAAGTCCATGGTTACTATAAGAGCCAGCCAAAAGCTATTTACGGATTCAGAAATTGCCAGCCTGACGGGGATCTGCGTGGATCACTTGCACAACTTCGCAAAGAGGCGGCATCTGGGGTTTATCGCGCGGGCGGCGGAAGCCGCCGGGATCAATGCGGACCAGTGGCTGTTTACTCTGTCGGACCTGATGGTGCTCGTGAAGCTGCTCCCGCGTTGCTCGCACTGACGAACAGAGCTTCCCAAGCCCTCAACCCGTTCGGGGTAAACTCCGCCGGCGCGCTGGGCAGCACCGTCGATTCGGTGGAAGTCCCTCGCAAACGTTATAATGGCTGCATGGCGGATTCGCCCAAGCAGCAGATGCAGTGCATGGAGGTCTGGGGAGGGAGCCAGCTCACTTCCAAGGGTGTCGAAATGGCGGGTCTCGACGTGTGGGTCTACAGCAAACCGTTCGGCCAAGCGCAGCGCGGCGGAGATGTATACTACGTCTCGAGTTGCGCTTCCGGGCGTATCAGCCGCTTGCTGCTCGCTGATGTTTCCGGCCATGGCAATTCCGTGGCTTCCATGGCCGCCGACCTGCGCACGCTGATGCGCCGTTTCGTCAACCAGCTCGACCAGAACGAATTCGTCCGTCTGCTCAACGAGCAGTTCACCGCGGTCTCCCGCAATGGCACGTTCTCCACCGCGGTCGTCACCACGTTTTTCGCACCCACGCGCCGGCTCTCTCTTTGCAACGCCGGCCATCCCCGTCCACTTCTTTTTCGAGCCCGCGATGGCCGCTGGTCGTTCCTGGGCCACGATGACCACCCCGAAAAGAAGGGGCCGCGCAACATTCCTCTCGGCGTCCTTCCAATCACCGAGTACGCGCAACTCGACATCGAACTCGACCCCGGCGACTGCCTGCTGAGCTACACCGACGCGCTGATCGAATCCTGCGACGCCGACGGCGAAATGCTCGGCGAAGAAGGCCTGCTGCGGATCATCAATCTGCTCGGCGACGTCCCCGCGGAGAAGGTGATTGCGTCGCTACTCCAGGAAATCGGAGAACGTTTCCCTGAGAATCTGTCCGCGGACGACGTCACGCTGATGGTCGTTCGCGCCAATGGGCGCTCGCTGCACTTCAGCTTGCGCGAAAAAATGGAAGCGTTCGGGCAGTTCCTAAAAACGCTGTTCCGCTCGCTGAATCCCCGAGCAGAACGCGCGCCCTTTCCGGATGCCAACCTCGCCAATGTCGGCGGCATGGTCATTCCCGCGCTGGAGCGTCGCTGGCGCGCACCACGCACGCCGCCAAATGATGCACGGGAAGAAACGCGGCAATGAATTTCAGGGCTTGGCTTCGAGAGCGTCGGTCGTTGTCTTCAGGTCGTTTCCGCAAAACGGGCAAAACTTGTCCGTCTCCACCACTTCGCGCTTGCACTGCGGACACGACGGATGCAGGTTGCACTTGCAGTTCGGGCAAAAGTTGAAGCGCGCGCCCACGGTCGCTCCACACTGCGGGCAATTGTACGGCAAGGGCTCGCGCATCAAGAGATAGATGATGAGACCCACTAAGCCCCAGGTGGGCAGGAAGAGGATTACGAGGATGGTCCAGAGCGCGGAGTTCATCCCGCGACGTTTCGCATCCCGGTTCACATAGGCGATCAGAAAGAGCATGCCTCCCAGGACCAGCGAAGCACCGGCCGCCATTCCCGCCGAAGCCAGAAAGGCCAGCGCAGGCTCGTTCTGAAAATCTGGGGGAAACACCGTGCCGCCGTGCTGAACCGCGTCGAGGTTCACGATCACGGCGATGGCTTGTCCCGCAAGGAAGAGGAAAATGACGAGTACGACCAGCCATCGCGGAATGATGCGGAACTCCTGCCAAAAACTCAGGTTTTCCTTCTTCCGCCGAAGCCGGATCAGCCGAACTCTTTCGTTAAATGAATCGCTCACTTTTTGTGGATAGTCGGTCATAATGCTTTCCTCGCTCAAATTTCCCCTGCGTGTCGTTCAGCTATCTGGCGCCTATCTTGGGGCTATCTTTGTTCGCGTAACCAATCGCCCTCGTCGGTTTTGCGCGCGTTCTCCAGCAACAAGACCACGGCGGCAATCAACGCGGGAATCGTCCACCACAGTCCAAAACCCAGCTCCCACACCAGCTTGGGCATTCCGGTGTGCTCTCCAATCCAGGCAAAGGCCCGCCAGACAAACGGCGCGCTGGCGATTCCCAGCGCCCACGAAAGCCCGCACACAACCCAAATCATCCGCAAGCGCGGCTCGCGGTCGCGCAGCTCCTGCGCGCGCAGGCGCACGCGCATCTGTGCGCGGCTCGCCAGCGTCCGCGGGAGTGGTACCGCCACGGCGCGCAGCGCTCGCACGGCTTCTTCCGTCAATTGCCCCTGCGCCGCGCAACGCTTGCACTCTTGCAGATGTTGCTCGAGCCATTGCCGATCCGCTAGCGCAATTCCTTCCACGCGCTCCTGCGCGATCAAGTGGCCGGCCCTTGCGTGAACGTCTTCGCTCATGCCGCTCCTCCTTGAAGCAATCCCTTCAGCGATTCGAGCCCGCGGTAGAGGCGCGACTTCACCGTCGAAATCGGCGTCTCCAGCACCCCGGCAATCTCTTCCAGCTTCAGGTCTTCCTGAAACCTGAGCAGTAGCACTTCGCGATAGATTGTGGGCACTTGTTCCAATGAAGCCTGCATTTTCGTTTCGCGCTCGCGGTTCAGCACGAGGGCCAGCGGCGTGGGCTCATTTTCGTCGGCAATTTCGACAGGCGCGCCCTCTTCGGGGTCTGTCATGGCGTCGAGGCTCTGCATCTTCTTCTGCCTTTGCCAATCGATCACCAGGTGCCGCGCAATCGCAAACAGCCAGGCCTCGAATTTCGACTTCCCGTCGTATTGGTGTCCGCGCTCCAGCACGCGGATCCACGTTTCCTGAAAGAAGTCCTCGGCGCGCTCGCGGCTCGCCGTCAGGTAAACCAGATAGCGGAACAACCGGTATTGATACTGCTCAATCAGCCGGTCCAGCAGCTCCGGGTCGCGCCGCTGCAGCCCGCGCGCCAGTGTCTTTACGTCATCGCTCATCAGTGCGGAATACCAATAGGTCGTCGTGGCCATTCTACTGGGTATACGGCCCACGGCCTCAAAAAGACGCATGCCTCAATAACCCATAACCTTGCGCCCTGGGACTTTGTAGGGGCGCAGCACGCTGCGCCCCTCTTTCCATCTGTTGTAGACTTGCGATTGCCGCCATGATCTGCCCCCAGTGCAAGGCCGAATATCGTCAGGGGTTCACCATGTGCGCCGATTGCGAGGTGGCGCTGGTTGCGCAGCTTCCCACCCCGTCTAGCGGCGCGGGAGACTCAGTGGAACCGGGCGAAGATCCGTTTTGCACCTTTTGGAAAGGTGACGATCCCCGCATCCACGCTGAACTCTGCGAGCTTCTCGATCAGGAAGGCATCCCGCACAAGACCGTTCGCCGCGCAGATCATCTTTTAAATCTGAATTCCAGAAGCGCGTTTCAAATCGGCATCCCCTTTTCGTTCTTTGAAAAAGCCGAGGCAGTCGTCAAGGAGGCTTATGGTAGCGAGGACGAGAAGCCGACTGCTCCCGTTCTCCTCCCAGATGGAAGTGAGCATGTGATAGAAGCGGGCATACTTTCGGGACTTTTCGATATTGCAAAAGGATATGCCAAAGGAGTTCAGGACAACGCGGCGAACCCAGCCTCTTTAGAAACCGAATCCTCCGAAGAAAATTCGCCCCTGGAAGCAGCCGAACACTTCAGGTCAGATTGGAACCCGAGTCTGTGGTACCCCGAAGACGCTGCCGCGGAAGTGTGGTCCGGCGATCAGCCTGAGTTGGGTGAGATGATTGCCGCGTCGCTGCAAGAAAATCAGATTCATTCCCGGGCCAACAATTCGGCAGGGAAATGCGCGCTGTTTGTTCTGCCCGGCGACGCCGCGCGCGCCCGGGAGATCGTGCGTGAAATTATGGAAGGAGCCCCGCCGGAATGAGTTTGTGTATGCGTGGTTGCAGGTGATCCAGCCCTGACGTAGTGGAGGTAAAACGAAATTGGACGCAGAACAGATCAAGACGGTGGCGGTGCTGGGCGCGGGAACGATGGGGAATGGCATTGCGCACGTGTTTGCGAGGTCGGGTTACAGCGTAATTTTGCGCGACGTGGAGCAGCGATTCCTTGATCGCGGGCTGGAGACGATTGGCAAGAATCTCGACCGCGAAATCAAGAAGGGCAAACTCGCGGAAGCGGAGAAGGGGAAAGTGCTTGCGCGAGTGAAACTTACGACCGACATGGCCACCATCGCCGCGGCGGATTTCGTCGTGGAAGCCGTCCCCGAAAAACTCGAAATCAAACGTGCCGTTCTGACCGAAGCCGACAGGATTCTCCGTCCCGAAGTCATCATCGCCAGCAACACTTCGTCGATTTCCATGACAACGCTCGCGGCGCTGACCTCGCGTCCCGATCGCTTTGTGGGCATGCACTTCATGAACCCCGTGCCGGTGATGATCCTGGTCGAAGTCATCCGCGCCCTCCAGACGAGCGACGCCACGTTCGCGACCACGATGGAGCTTGCCAGAAAACTGGGCAAGACTCCCGTCGCCGTCAACGACGCTCCTGGTTTTGTTTCCAACCGCGTTTTGATGCCCCTGATCAATGAGGCGGCCTATTGCGTCATGGAAGGCGTGGCCACTCCCGAGGCCGTCGACGCCGTGATGAAGCTCGGCATGAACCATCCCATGGGTCCGCTAGAGCTCGCCGATTTCATCGGCCTCGACGTTTGCCTCGACGTCATGCGCGTCCTCCAAGAAGGTCTGGGCGATCCCAAGTACCGCGCGTGCCCTTTGCTGAAAAAATACGTCGCCGCCGGCTACCTCGGCCGCAAATCCGGCCGCGGGTTCTACACGTATTCTTAGTTGGCTCTTTTTTAGCCCAGCTTTGCTCGAGTTTGCTTTGGAGGATATGCTCGCGTTTGCTCACTTGGACGATTTCGCGAGCGCTGGAGAGCATTAGAGTGGCGCGGTGCGGGGTTGAAGCTCATCGAGGAGCTCTAGCATAGTGCCTGCTACTTTTGCGGAGTATGATACGCATGAGATGGCAAAGATCGATTCGGAAGCGTCAAAGCTAGTAGTCGTTCAGAGGTTTCGCGATTTGCCGGAAGCTTCGATAGCAAAAAGTATACTGGATTCGGCAGGCGTCGAAAACTTCTTGGCCGACGACAATATGGTTCGGTTGGATTGGTTCTACTCGAATCTGGTTGGGGGCATAAAGATTTTGGTTCGTGAGGAAGATGTCGAGGCGGCGGCCAAATTGCTCACACAGGAAGTACCTGCGAAGTTCGATGTTGAAGACGCCTCGATGACGACACAAAAAATCCGGCAGGTCTTCGTGGGATGGCTCCTAGGCCTTTTCGCAGTCAACTTGCTTGGAATATTCTTCGTTAGGTCCGCACAGATAGTTCACGGTCATCTGACAATAGAGCGCCTGATCCACTTTTCGTTCGGTGAGAGACTCTTCTTGGTGGCATTACCAATTGCCCTGGCAGCGATGCTCGCAGGGAAACGACCGTTTGCCGCAATTGGAATGCTATTCTCGGCGGCTACGACATGGATCATCGCGGCAGCCTAGGAGCAGCAGTAGCGTCACCAACAGTATTTGCTTTTTGTTCGCCCCTGTGTTATCTTGCCCCTCGCGGTTTTCAACAGGGGTCTGGCAGGCGGTTTTGGGAGCGATGTTCTAAGCTGCGAAGGGTGGCGGAGAGCAAACGAAGGCAGTCCCGAGCGGTGAAAAAGGGATAGCGCGAGCATGAACCAAGTGGTAAGCTCCACACTCCGATACGTCCCCGGACGATGGCCAAGCGCTTTTCCCGGAGCTGTTTTCAGTTGTGGCCCAGGCCAGTTGACCGCCTAGCGGTCACGCTTGAAAGGTTACCGCAGGCCAAATTTCCTACTTTCCTCCACCGAGGTGTGACATGACAGACGAAAAAGAAAGATTGCTGGCAGCGGCGATAACGCAGATCGAAAAGGACCACGGTAAGGGCGCCATTATGCGCCTGGGCAGCCGGGACATTTTGGTGCCCGTTAGTGTGATTCCCAGCGGGTGTCTTTCCATTGACGCCGCGCTCGGTGTCGGCGGCTTCCCGCGTGGGCGGGTCATCGAAATTTATGGCCCGGAGTCCGGCGGCAAGACCACGATGACGCTCCACGTCATCGCCGAAGCGCAGAAGCTCGGCGGCCAAGCCGCCTTCATTGACGCGGAGCACGCGCTCGATCCGGGGTACGCCCGCAAACTCGGCGTGGACGTGGACAATCTTCTCGTCTCGCAGCCCGACAACGGTGAGCAGGCTCTCGAAATCGCCGAAACGCTGATCCGCTCGGGCGGCGTGGACATCGTCGTCGTGGACTCCGTGGCCGCGCTCGTTCCCAGGGCCGAGCTCGAAGGCGACATGGGCGACCCGCAAATGGGCCTGCAGGCGCGATTGATGTCGCAAGCGCTGCGCAAGCTCACCGCAATCGTTTCCAAATCGCGCACCTGCCTGATTTTCATCAATCAAATCCGCGAGAAAATTGGCGTGATGTTCGGCAACCCGGAAACAACTACTGGCGGCCGCGCGCTGAAATTCTACGCGTCCATGCGCGTGGACATTCGGCGCATCCAGGCGATCAAGGAAGGCGACAGAGTGGTCGGCTCGCGCACCCGCGCCAAAGTGGTGAAGAACAAAGTCGCCGCGCCCTTCCGCGAAGCGGAATTTGACATAGTTTACGGCGAAGGCATCTCCCGTGAAGGGGACCTTCTCGATCTCGGCGTCGACAAGGGCGTCATCGAGAAGAGCGGCACGTGGCTGAGCTACGCGGGCGAGCGCATGGGCCAGGGCCGTGAAAACGCGCGCACATTCCTCAAGGAAAACAAAGACATTCGCGACAAACTCGAACACGCGCTGCGCAAGAAGCTTGAACTCCCGCAACCCGGCGGTTCAAACACGGCTGCTGCCGGCGCAAACGGCCACGCCGCCGCGTCACCGAGCGACAAGCCGCAACCGAAGGCCTCGGCGGCTGCAGCTTCCTCCTCTGACGCAAGCAAAGGGCGTCCCGCGCGCTGACCAATAGAATATGGTTTAGCCCGGCGTTTTCATTATTTTCGCATGGGCACGACGTACCGTGCCCATGCGCCTTTGTCATCAATTGAGAGATTTGTGGCGCAGCACAACGACGTCATTCGCGACTCTTTCACCACCCAGGCGAAAATGTTCGCCGCGAATCCGTGGGTCACGGACGAGCAGCGCATCCAGCGCCTGGTCGCCGCGGCGCGGCTGAAAGGCGATGAGCGCGTCCTCGACATTGCCACCGGCCCAGGCTACATCGCCGAAGCGTTTGCCGGGGCTGCGCGCGAGGTCATCGGCGTGGACCTCACGGAGGCCATGCTCGCGATCGCGCGGGAACGGACGCAGCAGCATGGCGTCACCAATGTCACGTTCCGCATTGGAGATGCGCAGAATCTTCCGTTCGAATCGGAAGAGTTCGAACTCGTGGTTTCCCGCCTTGCGCTTCATCACGTGCAAAATCCTTTGCAAGTTCTGCGAGAAATGACTCGCGTCGTGAGCCGCGGCGGCAGCGTCCTGATCGAAGATATCTTCGCGAGCGAGCATCCCGAACGCGCGGCCTATCAGGACCGCTGGGAAACCCTGCGCGATCCTTCGCATGTTCGCGCGATTCCCCTAAGTGAATTTCTACAGTTGTTTCGTGACTCCGGCCTGGAGACTGATTCTGTGAGCACCCACGATGACCTGACCCCAGAAGTGGAGCGGTGGCTGGCTACCACGCGGACTCCTCCCGACCGCGCCGCCGAAGTCCGCCGGTTGCTTGAAGAGGACCGCCTCCATGATTTGAGCGGCACACGGCCGTTTCAAGATGCAACCGGCAGGCTCCACTATCACGCCCGGACAGTGACGCTTGCCGGCAGGAAGTTCAGGTAACAAAATTACCCTGTCCTGTGGGTCAGCTATTCAAAACAAAGCACATACGTTCGTACTGGGCCTGGGCGGCTATTGCGTACCAACGCATCCGGCACCTAGAATATGTCTCATCCTGAGAGAACTCGTTTCTCTCAGGGACCAGTGCGGTTGCGCTCCTTGACGCTAACTGGCATCAAATGAAGCGCGGGCTCTTTGGCCGCATGGGTGCAGCAAAGTCAGAGCTCCCGCCGAGCGATGCCGGCCCGAACAGGGCGGCGTAAACGGCCTGAGCAGTTGGCAGCTTCGCGGTGATCGTGAATATGTTTGTTGACCGCAGGGGCCACTTCGAGTGAAAATCACGCCCCTGACGAGATTTGCAGCGGGCCCGAACGGATGGAAGATGATGAAGGCGACGCTACTCGGAAAAGCAACACTGGCGGCTGTCATTGCGGCAATTACCGCAATCCCGGCGCCCGCCCTGCCGCGGGCAGCGGGGAAGTCCGCCGTGCGTTCCACGCGCAGGTCTTCCGCTTCGCGTTCACGCTACCGCGGCGTTCCCACTTTTGCGGATTCTTCCAGCACCGACGTCACGACTTTTGACGATCCCATCGTTCGCGAAGCGGCTGTCGAAGCTCTTGGGCGCTACAATGGCGCGGTTGTCGCCGTCGACCCCAACACGGGCCGCATTCTCACCATCGTGAATCAGAAAATTGCGTTTGGCGACGGTTACATTCCCTGCTCCACGATCAAGCCAGCCATCGCCATCGCTGCTCTCGAAGAAAACCTCATCACGCGTGACACCATGCTCAAGGTGGGCCGCCGAAAGTACATGAACCTCACCGAGGCCATGGCCCACTCCAATAACAACTTTTTCGAAGAGCTCGGGCGCCGCATGGGATTTGATACGGTTTCCAAGTACGCGCGCCTGCTGGGTATCGGTGAACTCGCCGGCTACAACTTGCCGGAAGAGCATCCCGGGGCGTTTCCCTCCGTGCCGCCGGCGTTTGGCGGTGTGAGCCGCATGTCCAGCTACGGCGAAGGCATACAGATCACGCCGCTTCAGCTTGCATCGCTTGCGGCGGCTTTTGCCAATGGTGGAACGCTGTACTATCTGCAATATCCGCGCACGGAAGAAGAGAAGGAAGCGTTTACGCCGCGCGTGAAGCGCGAGTTGAACATCGCGACCATTTTGCCGGAGATTCGCGAAGGCATGCTTGCCGCGGTTCTTTACGGCACGGGTAAATCCAGCTTCGATCGCGGCGGTGACGAAATGCCGCTGGGTAAGACCGGCACTTGCGACGACCACACCACTCCATCGCACATCGGCTGGTTCGTCACGTATGCGGACGAAGCGCATCCGAGGATTGCTTTGGCCGTTCTTCTCCGTGGTAACACGCGTCGCGTGAAGGGCCCCACGGCCGCGCAAATCGCCGGGCACATCTACCGCAAACTCCGCGAGCAAAACTATTTCGCCGCAGATGTCCGCCCGGGCAACCTCAGCGTTCTCAACTCCGGAAACTGACCCGCTTTTCGTTTTGCAAACATACAGTGAGGCAGAAAAGCCGTGCGTGCGCGGCTGAAGAGCCACAAGCATGCGATTCAATCTGCCGGCGTTTGTTTTTTTCCTCCAGGGCAGCTCGCGCCGACGACGCTATCTCAGCACTGGTTGATTCTTACTCTTCTACGCGATTCCCGCGGGCTACACCAGTAGCGCGGCAGGTGGGTCTTTGGGCGCAGCGCGCGAAAAGGCATTTGCGAAGGATTCGAATTGAGGCTAAAGAGTGGGGTGAGTTAAGCTGCCAAGACCCCGCGCGAGGCGTTTTAGCAACGAGTTCACAAGCCTATCCGGGGCGGCGGAACGTGCGAGTGATTGAGAGGAACTGTGCATCGGCGTTTTTTCATTATTTTGATACTCGTGTTGGCGGCGGGCGGCGGCACGCTCGGTTATATTTTTCACGTGCGACTGGAGGCGGCCGCGGAATTCGAACGCCAGGCAAAGCTCTCGCAAGCCGACGCTGCACGGATTCGCGCAAATACGGTTCTCTCCACGGAGAAGAAGGTTCCCGCCGGCGAAAATTTCAAGGCCGCCCTCGAAAAGTTCGGACTTAGCGACGTAGAAGCCGCGAGCGCTTCGGCCGCCGCGCAGCACGCATTCAACCTTCGACAGGTTCGCGCAGGAAATACCATCACCGTGGGACGCTCGGTGGAAGGCACGCTCCGCGAAATCGATTACAAGATCGACCCCGACCGCATGCTCAAGATCGTTCCGCAGGAGAATGGATTTTCCGCGCAGGTGAAGGAGATTCCTTCGAAATTAGAAACCGCCGCGGTCACCGGCGCAGTGAATGATTCGCTTTTCAATGCGGTGGAGGAAGCCGGGGAATCCGCGGAGCTGGCCATGCGCCTGGCTCAGATTTTCGGCTACGACCTCGATTTCTACACGGACCCGCGCAAGGGTGATGCCTTTCGTATCATTCTCGAGAAGAAGAAATATGTAAACGGCCAGACGGCGGGGTACGGGAAAATTTTCGCGGCCGAATACGACAACGGGGGAAAAAAATATCAAGCGCTGCTATTTCACGATCCGGCAGGACGGCCCGGCTATTACACCGCGGAAGGAAAGTCGCTGCAGAAGGCTTTCCTCCGGTCACCTCTGAAATTCGGCGCGCCGGTCACCTCGCACTTCAGCCGAGCGCGCTTTCACCCTATCTTGAAGACTTACAGGCCGCACATGGGAACGGATTATGGCGCCCCGGTCGGCACGCCGGTGCAGTCCATAGGCAGCGGCCGAGTCGTTTTTGCCGGCCGCAAAGGCGGCGAAGGTAATATGGTCCAAATCGCGCATTCGAACGGCTACGAGACGATGTACCTGCATCTGTCACGCATGTTTGTTCGCGCGGGCGAGCACATCGAAATCGGCAAGACCATAGGCCTCGTCGGGAGCACCGGCCTCTCGACCGGTCCGCACCTTGATTTCCGGATCCTGCAGCGAGGCCAGTATAAGAACTTTGAGAAACTCGGCTTGCCTCCTTCCGATCCAGTCTCGAAGAAAAACCTGCCGGAATTTGCGGCCCTCCGAGAAAAATGGCTCCCGGTTCTCCAGAATCCCGGAGTGCTTCAGGCCGGCAGCGCGACGTCTCCCGACATCGGCGGGCATTAGTTTTTAAAAAAATCGCCTCTTTATTTCCTCTCACCGGGCTGGCTTATTCCGTGGAGTTGAACGCGCGGCTGTTTTGAACGAATCAGTAGATGATGGGGAACTTCGAGAAGTCCGAGGCAGACTCGTCGGTGACGCGGAAGACGAGTAGTGTGCGGTCGTCATGAGGGGGAACGCCAACGCCGCTATGCGCGTCGGTGGCAATGAGAATATTGGCGGAAATGTCGCTCGCGGAATGATCCGGGGAGACGCTCGCGAGCAGCGCCGCCAGGCGCTGATGGCCGAACTCCTCCTGATTGGCATTTTCAGCCTCAAGAATGCCATCGGAGGCGAACAGGACGACGTCGCCGGGCTGAAGCTCCACGGAAGTTTCCTCGTATTGAATTTCCGGAAAGAGACCCAGGGGCACTCCATCCATGTGAATTTCCTGCACCGCACCCTGGCGCGCGAGAAGGGGATAGGGCCCACCGGCGTTCGCGAAAGTAAGACGGCGCGTACCGGCATCGTAAACCGCGAAGATCAGGGCGATAAAGCGCGCATCGAGCCGCGCAGCATGGAGGCGGCGGTTGAGCAGCGCCATCATTTCGGCCGGCGGGCAAGGGTGTTCAACGACGTGCTCACGCATAATGCCGATCGCCAGCGAGGCGAAAAGCGCGGCGGCGGTGCCTTTGCCGGAAACATCGCCGAGAGCGACAGCCAAGCGGCCCTTCCCGTAGGGAAGAAAATCGTAGAAATCGCCGCCGAGCTCGCGCGCCGAACAATAACCGGCGGCCAGGTCGAGGCCGGGAACTTCGCGCGCGCCGGTAGGAAGAAGCTGGCGCTGAATTTCGCGCGCGGTATCGAGATCGTCCTGGAGGCGGCGCTCATTGATGCGGGCATCTTCGTAAAGGCGCGCATTCTCGAGCGCAATGGCAACGTAGGAGCCTAGCGTGACTAGCATGCGCTCATGTTCCGCGGTAAACGCGTGGGGCACGGTGCTTTCCAGATCGAGGACGCCGATGAGGCGGTCCTGCAACAAGAGCGGAACGACGAGCTCGGAGCGGGTCCCGATGCCCGGGTCGCATTCAATGTAGCGCGGGTCGGCGCGCACGTCGTTGACGCGGAGCGTACGGCGTTCGCCGGCAGCCGTGCCGGTAATGCCCTGATGAAGCGGGAGACGCATGCGCGAGAAGACAGAGTCTTCGTAGCGCATGCCGAAGACGCTCTCGAGGAGCTGGTTTTTTTCGTTCCACAGCATGACGCTGAAGGCGTGGTAGTTCACGAGCTTCCGGAGGCGCTGGGCGACGCGGCGGAGGAGCTCTTCGCGGTCGAGGATGGAAGTAAATTCGCGGCTGATTTCGTACAGAAGCGCAAGGGTATTGGCCTGATCGGGATAAGCGGCCAGGAAGCCGGGCGGCACGGGATCGGCGTCACCGAACAGAGGAAAGGGAGCGAGTTTGGCTTGTTCCGTCATGGGGTAGTAACCCGTAAGTGCTTCTCCATTGGATGTGGCAGAAGCGAAGAGGTTTCGTCTCCAGCGAGGCTCTTCGCGGCGGCAGCGAAGCAAGATAACACAGGGCGAACAAAAAGGGAAGATAGTTTAAATCGTTTTGCGCTGCGGCCACGCGCCGTGAGCTGCTGCTTAACAAGGCAAAGAAACCAGATAGCGAAGGCAGATGCAAGTGCAATCTAGTGTTGTCTCCCACAAAAATCTTACAAATCTTGTGATCCATACTGGCGGAGCCCTTCGAGTCCCTCAGGGTAAACAAGCCCCGCCACTACTACGCGTTCCGATTGGGGAAAGTTACCAAGCTATTCACGGCATACAAGATTTGGCGGCGTTGGGGCGGTGGTAGAGGTCGAGCGCCCACAAGAGGGTTGCGTGACGAGCGGCGCGGACAAAGCCGGCATTCTCCAGGACCGCGGCCATACGTTGCGGCGGGTGAACAAAGGCTCGGAACGCGTTGCCGCGCAGGCGGTACAAGAAGTTTTCCAGCGCGACCATAGTCCGGATGTACCACCGATCGGGATGATAGGTGAACGCGACCAGCCGACGTGCTCGCGTGGCCGCTCCATGGAGCAGCGCTTCCGCATCGGGGTAGCAGCATACGACTCGGTCAAGGGTCACGACGTCGGCGTCGGGCAGCGTGCCGGAGGTTACAGTAAAGTCACCGAGGATGAATTGAGTGGGAAGTGGCGCGTAGCGCGGTCCAACCTGTCGCCGCGCGACCTCAAGATAAGAGGGCGAGGCATCCGCAAGAGTGACGCTGGCCAAGCCGGCGTCTGCAAGTTCCAAACTGATGACGCCAATTCCACAGCCAACGTCGAGAAGGTGGAGCTTCTGGAGCGGCCAGCGGCGGAGTTCTGCGAGGAGGATTTGCGTGCTGGTGTCCGGGCCGCTGCGTTGATAGCGACGCAGGTCAGTCTCAGCCACCTTGGCGTCGAATTTGGATTCCGCGGCGGAATAGCGAGCGCAGCAGGTCACGAACGGGCCTCGAAGGGGAAGACGAGAGCGGCATCATCTCTGTTGCCGCTCTTGTCCAACCTTGAGTCTTCAACTTACGAAATCTTGCGCTTAGTCCTTGTCGTATTTCAAGCAAATCTGAAGCTGGCGAATCGCTTCGTCCGTTGCGCGAAGCGCATCGACGCGGTGCCCACCAAAATCGTGAGCTGAGTGCTCCAGGTGTTCCTTGGCCTGGCGCAGTGCACCGAGGGCTGCTCTGATTTGAGGGTGCGGTTCGTCCGGATCTGCCGTTGAATTGGCTGGCTGGCTTGATGCCGTTGGAATTGCCTTGCCACCCGGCGCATTGGGCGCGGCTGGTGCTGAAGCGATGAAGGCGAACGCGAGGATCAAAGCGGCCCGCTGAAATTCGATGCGCAAGAAAATCCGCGGCAAGAAAAAGTTGCGTTGAATTTGGTTTTGTACGAGTCCAGGCCCTTAGATTTCCTCTGCGGGCCACTCAGACCAATCTGTTTTCAAGGAAGCAAGAAAGCTTTCTACCGTTCTTCGCGATATTCCTCCGGAACGTCGTCCTCCGGAACTTCATGTGTCTTCACTTCTTTCTCATCTGCTTCAGAAACGTCCTCCACGCCTTTCACGATCTCAGCTTCAAAGGCATTCCCTTCCTCGAGCAACTCCCCCACGCTTTCCGAATCTGCACTCTCAAGCTCAGACAATCCCTGCAAATCACCTGACTGACCGCCGGATCGTGGTCCAAGCCCCTTGGGCTCAAACACCAGCGTATCCACAATCTCACTCTTGCCCCGGATCCGGGTTTTCTTTTTGCTCAGCTTCTTTTTCTTCCCGGGCCTCTTTTTTCCGGCGGCTTTTTTCTTCGGCGTGGTCTTTCTCACGCGGGCTGCCTTCGCACTCTTCTTTTTCTTCCGTGTTTTCTTCTTTGAGCTCATGCGCGCAGTCTACCACCCATCGCATCTTTCCTGCGACACTTTCGCACTGAGCGGCGAGATCTGACAGTTGGACTTTTTTTGGGTTTTCTACGCGGAGACTTTGGAAGCGATCGGCCGGCGGAGGGGTTTCGCTCCCGGGATGGGAAACGTCATGTGCCAGAAGTTCGCATCCGGTGTCACGAATTCGACGGCCACCAGTGTTTTCCCCTCGCGGTCGCGTTTGATCGAGACCACGCGAGACTCCGCGGTGCGGTTGCTGTTGTCATTCACGAGCAGAAGCGACTGACCCACGACCACAATCTGATCCAGGTGCAGCAACGCGCCGTTGCGGTTCACCGATTGCGACCGGGCAGTCGCGCTGAACTTCTCGTCCTCGTCGGTCTTTCCGTGGACCGTCAGCGGAACCGAGATGGATACCCGCAAAGTGCGGCGTCTTTCTTTACATCGAAAATGGATAATGGCCATAGAATTCGGGGACCTCTCTGGCTGTCCTAAGACTCAGGGTTTTCACCCACTTCGGGTCATCTCCGGCTTCAAGGAGAGAATCCCCCGACGGCCGAAACGACTGAAGGAAACAAACGCGGAAACCATGTCGAATGGCTTCCGCACGCATGCCATCTTGCAATGCCAATTCATTCAGGGCAATAGCGAGAAGGTACCACAATTAGGTAAATCTAAACAGTACTCTTGTACTTCCCCGAGCGGGCTGCCAGCTGCAGAGCGATTCCGTGAGATTCCGAGCGCGGCCTTTGGCTCCCACAAGCGAGGCTGCTACTTGGCCAGTTGGGTTTCTCGCGAGGCTATTTCGATGTTACGGGCAGGCTATCTCCTTTGTTTACAACAGTTATCTTGGGTGGACAGATTCACAAATTCCGGCTTCCAGGGCTTGTGAAGCAGGTCAAGCCGCGCGAGGGTCACCGGCAGGCTGAAACGCCGTGGCCCCGAGCTGCCCGGATTTAGGTAGAGCACGCCTCCCCGCTGAGAGTAGCCAGGCTTATGGGTATGCCCGCTGACAACGATATGAAATCGTGCTGCCCTGGGATCGCGGTCAAGCTGTTGAAGATCATGCAAAACGTAGAAGACAGCAGACGGGGTTTCGGCGACTGCGGTAGGAGGCCAGGCTTCTGCCCAAGTCCCTTGGTCAGTATTCCCTCTTACGGCCACCAGCGGAGCCAGGGCCTTCAAGGCATCGAGAATCTCTGGTTTTCCCACATCTCCAGCATGAATAATCAGGTCGGACCCCTGCAGCGCGCGCAACGCTTCCTCCCGCAACAGGCCGTGGGTGTCAGAGATGAGCCCAATGCGATTTATGGTCAAGGTGATTTTTCCACTGGCTCGCCGGGAAGCAACTTGAGGATCAACAAAGGGTCAACGCGGGCGCGATTCACCGACAATCCCCAGTGGAGATGTGGGCCGGTCACGCGCCCCGTGGCTCCCACTTTGCCGAGGAGTTCGCCAGATTTTACTTCATCCCCGGCCTTCACGGAGATTTCGGAGAGATGACCATAAAAGGTGTAGATCCCCAGGCCATGATCCACAACCACCGTATTGCCTGGGAAATATAATTCTTCGGCCAAAACCACGCGGCCGCTCTGAGCCGCGTAGACCGGCGTACCGGTGGCGCCGGGCAAGTCCACCCCGCCATGGGGAGAACCGGACTGGCCGTTCAGAATCCGGCGCTTGCCGAAGTTTTTGCCGGTGGTAACTCCCTCCAGTGGGACGCGGAAGCTTCCCTGCCACAACCGTTCGGGCGTTACGCGTCCGAGAATCTCGCGCAACCTCTCTTGCTCGGCTTGAGCGCGCTGGAGTTGTTCGGGGTCTGGCTGCACAAACTGTTTCTCGACGTGCAAGTTTTCCGTCGCAAAATGTCCCGCGCTGACCGCCACTGAGGCATGGCAGCTTAATTTCTCACCTGATTGCGTATCTGCAGTTACCGCAAATTCGTATTTGCCCGCCGCCTGTTCGAGGTCGATTCCCAAGAGCGCGCGATAAACGGAATAGCGCGCCTTCGCCGCGGTTTGTGCCATCCAGAAGAGTGTCTCTTTCCCTGTCCACTCCCCTTTGAGCTCCTTAAGAGGCTGCGCACTGCGTAGTTCGACCAGGAGCAAACTCCCTTGACTTGACTGCGGCGAACTCAGCCGAAGTTCAACGCCCAGCCCGCAGCGCGTGCTGCCCGCAAAGACCGTTGCGCTTGCAGGTACAGATAGTGCGACGCAGACGAATACAAGAAAAGGAACGAACCCGGTTGGAACTCTCTGCAAAGTGCCTGTGGATCGCATCTCGTATCAGCAAACCCATTCGACTATATCCAGGCGCGATTTGCCAGCGTTAGTCTCGGAATCGGGCTAGGCGGGCGATCTCCAGTCACCTGAGGCGGCAAACAGGTGCAGCCCCACGGCAAATGTGCCGTTTCCCAGGGGCTGACAATAGACCACCCGCGCACGTGAACGGAAGTTGCCAAGCAACGATCTGACGTTGAGGCGTTCGTTAGGTTGCCAAGCTCTGCTGGTGACCACGCGGGCGCCCCGGAGACTAACGTTTTCGGTGACCGCTTCCTGCGCGGGCATGCGGACATCCAGGCTGGACAGATCGACAACAATTTTGGCGGGAAGACGACTCTCCACCCGGTTTGCCAGGGTATTCATTGGGCCCCCAAGGATCTTGAGCGAAGTGGTGCTGGGTGTGCGTCGGGGTGGGTTGCAACGACCGGGGAATCATACTGCCGCGAACCCCGGCTTGGCAACCTGTTGTTTTGGTTCTTCCCGAATCTACTTCGGCAAATCCAGCGCCGGATTGTGCGCGAAGAAGTTGACTGGACGGAGCTCGAAGCCGTGCCACATCGCCGGCATCACCGGCCAGTCTTCCGAATGGGGTACATGGTGGAATCCCAGGGTGTACCAGAGGACGATATCGGTATTCTCAATTCCCCGGTTGGCCTTGGTCCAAGAGGGCAAACCGTCTCCGCCTTTGCTCTGCATCGGATAATCGCCGGCGGCATAACGTTCGTTATCGCGGTAGGGGGTCACCCACAACTGATAATCGATGAATCCGGCGCGTTGCTGCGGATAATCCTCGGGAACCATCAGGGACATGGCGCCTTCCGTGGGCATCAGTTCGTAGCCCACTGGATACCCCAGCGGACTCTTGACATTCGGATTGACCACCCGCCAAATCTCCGGCTGTTCCATGCTCATATGTAATTTTGCCTGCTGCTCGGTTTTTGCCGTCAGCGGTTCCGCCACCCACAGACTCTTCCGAGGACTGCTGGATGGCAAGCGCTGCACGCTCAGTTGGTCGCGGACAAAACTGTTCGCAGCGCCATCCACGTCAAAATCCAACCGATAGGAAAAATAGTGATCATGGTTCACGCCGACAATGTTCTCAGCGATAAATCGGCCGTACATATCCGATTTGCCATCGTGATCGTCGGCGGCGGTGCGGCTCTTGACGCCCTTGACTTCGTCGAGACCCGTAGCGCCCACGCGGACTTGAATCGTGCCGTCCTGCCGGAAGATCCAGTCGAAGACGTAGTCGTAATTGCCGAAAACTCCGATGGTGCGGAGCACGAGGCTGCGCCCTTTGCGGCTTTCGACCATGTTGCCTTCATGCCGCCAGGCGATGTCGCCTGCTGCTTGTTCGAACAGGCAGGCGGCGCGGGGACGGAGTTGCGGAATGCCCTTGAAGTTGGCGTAGACCTGCTCAAAGTAGACTGCATTTTCCGGGCAATCCTCCCCCGGCTCTAGCGAACTCGAGAAACCATCGGCGAATTCCCCAGCGTCGAAGAACGACTTCGCGTACCAGCCCTCGCTCGGGTCCATGTAGGGCACAAACATTTCCGAGAGCGAGCCTTCGTAGAGTATCGAGCGCAGCTTGCCCCCATCTTCGTACCCCACGTTGGTAACCACGAGCCCCACGCGGCGGTCAATCCGGAAGTGGAAATTCCACTTCTGCCAGTTGACCGTCTGGCCTGAAAGATTAAAGCTCGGGCCAAGCGGCTGCTGCACCGTGATGGGTGTAGGCATAGCTCGTAGCGCTCCCACCGACGCCAAATCAAAATTCGCGGGCGCTTGCGGGACCGGCACCGCTCCACTGTCGATGACTCGCAAAACCTTTCGTTCGTTAGCGTCCCACATGACCACGAGGCCTTCCAGCGGACGGCCCCAGCCTTCCCATACACCACGCGAATCCTGGCATTCCACGCGCAAGAGACGCCGCCCCTGTTCTTCAGGGGTGGCAAAATAACCTGTTCCGTAGCCGCCACAATGAACGGTATCAAAGTCCGTGTATCCACGGCGGCGCATGGCGGCCTGCCACTCGGGATTCGCTTTTACCGCTTCATCGACGCCGGAATCCATCTCTTCCTCAAACGGCATGTTCGGCTGAATCCCTTTGACCTCGTTCCAGGAACTGAGTTTTTTCGTTCCCAGATCCACAATGGCTTCAAACGTTTGCGGGCCTTGCTTAACGACAACCCTTGATTGACGCCGTATGGATAGCCCCGGCTTCCATGCCAGAACCTCTTCCTTCGGCGGCTCCTGCAGCTGAACGAGCGTATATCGCGTCTTGGAATTCACTTTGCCCGACGCTTTCAGCACTTCGTAGCTCGTCCAATACTCCGGTGCGGTCAAGCCGTCGAGAGGGTGCGGGACAGTCTGCGCGCGCGCCGGCAGGATGGATGAGGCGAGCAAAGCAAGTAATCCGGCGCTGCAAAAAAGAAGCCCCTTCGGCACGCGCGATTTCAGACTAGACGCGCTCGATTTGTGTTGGGGCTCGCTGGAAAGAGACCGGCCGGACTGGAATTTGCGCATGTCGGTACACCTCGCTCGAAATAAATGGCAATTTGCGTCTCGGCACGAAGGCAGGGCAATCCCGCGCACCATCTGCTTGTGGGATTTCCGTTAGACCGAGGCAATTTTCGCGGCAATGCTGCCCCCTTCCGCCGGGCAAGTCAACAAAAACATTCCCTCTGGAGTTGTCCGGCGGCGCAACACTGCCATCCCACGACCGGACAGTTTCCCGTCCGGCGAACGCACCAACTTCGGGGGAAGTCATTGCATTTCCGTGAGTTCCTCCTTTCGCCGGAGCGGAACAGGAATTGCCCGTGCTTTGTGTAGTTGGTGTGTCCTAATTTCGGGGAAGAACGAAGGAGGCGTTTATGAAGAAGACTGAGTGGATTCGAGAGGCTCTCCCCGTCTGGCCTGGCCCCGACTATGTCCGGCAAAAAGAAGCGGCAGGCTGGCGCCTCGTCGCTCTGGAGTGGGAACGCGAGGTGGAAATCGCGCCCGAGACGGATGCCGCCGGTCCTGACGCGGGAGCGGCCGCCGAGGAGATTCCTTATGGCTTGCGGATCGCTTCCGATTGCCATCATCTGGAAGAAAATCCGGAGGAAATGCAGATTCTCAAGTTCCTGGCGGAAATGATCGTTCAGGATGCATCGTTCACGGGGATGGCAGCGGCGCTGAATGAACGTGATTTTCGCGCGCGGGGTGGGCGTCCTTGGACCGCCGCGGGCGTATTCAAGCTGACGCCACGGTTGATCGAAGTCGCGCCGCGCATTCTTTCCGGGCAAGAATGGGAATCCCGGAAGAAGCAGATATCGCGTGTCGCGTGGAACTCCTGACCCGCTGGGCGGCGCACTGATCTTTCTGACTGTGATCCCGGTCTCCATCCGTTACTAAATGACGCACACAGATTCCGCGCGCAACGCCGAGAACTGTGGTTAATATTATGCTTAAGCTGCGATGCCAGGAACGCCGCACGACCATTCCGCAACACGAGTCGAGGCAAGACGCAGCCAGCGAGTGCTGCTGCGTATTCCCATCCAAGCGAAGGGAATTCCCGAGGACGGCATACCGATCACCGAAGAGACGACCACAGTGGAAGTGAATGCCCACGGGGCGCTCATCGCGCTGGCGATGAGAGTGCGGCCGGGCCAAAAACTTGTGCTGAGAAACTGGGGCACGGCGAAAGAACAAGATTGCCGGGTGGTTCACATCAAAGAGATTCACGACGCCA
>Ga0307479_10000138_pt1 | contig 68153 bp, 66 predicted proteins | sample atmos_gasesECM4C_FD_203743 | JGI IMG/M metagenome (GOLD analysis project Ga0307479, IMG submission 203743) | Hardwood forest soil microbial communities from Morgan-Monroe State Forest, Indiana, United States - atmos_gasesECM4C_515 | ecosystem: Environmental > Terrestrial > Soil > Temperate... | reverse complement strand
CCGCCACGGATAAGCTTTACGACGAATCGCAGAAAGCGCTTCCGCCCGATTTTCCAGCGGATGGTAAAACAGCGACTCTTGCAGGCGGCACGACGTCGTACAAAGTCACCGACCTTTTTCCCGAGGCCGTGGTCAACGATCTGGATTTGGTTGTGAAGTATCAGGCAGCGGACGTTTCTAATACCAATCAGGCATATCAAGGCAACATTGCCGTGATGAAGGCTTTGGTAACGAAATTTCCCGAATTGCGAAACGCTTTCGCCGCCATCGAGGCTCGCGCCGTTGATCCTACGGGACGCGATTATGGCACTCTGCTCGCGATGAAGGATATCAAGTAAGGGAAGGCAGTTTTCAGTTTTCAGTTTTCAGTTTTCAGTTTTCAGTTTTCAGTTTTCAGTTCTGCGGCCTCGTCCAGTAAGCATTCTTTTGGATCTTTATCATCGCGCAAGCCTAAGAACACTGGGGCTCGCAGCTTGGGACCGCTGCCTCCGGTAGCTCCTTCCGTCCATTCGGCGTATTCGATTTCAGCCACCAGTTCCGGCTTCACCCAGTACACTTTTCGCAGTGCTTCTACTTCGCCATAGAACGGCTTTTGCTTTGTCTCTCTTGCTTTCAGCATCTTCCAAATTTCATCGAGTGACTTTTGATTGAAGCCGCTGCCCGCTTGCCCCACGTGGATCAGCCGACCCTTATTGTCATAGAGCCCGAGGACGATTGAGCCGAAATGGGCGCGGCTGCCTTCGGGTTCGGTGTATCCGCCGATCACCGCTTCGAGTTGGTGCCTGATCTTAATTTTGAGCCATTCACTACTGCGACGCTCCTGGTAAATGCTGTCGCGCTTCTTGGCGAGAATGCCTTCCAGCCCCTTTTGGCGGGCAATTTCGAAAAGCGCCTTCCCTTGCTGCTCGTAGTGATCGGAGTAGCGCATCGCATCTCCTGTGATAAGGATCGAAGCTAATTTCTTCTTGCGCTCTTCGAGGGGAACGCGGCGCCAATCGTAGCCATCGAGATACAACAGATCGAACGCGTAGTAGAGAACAGGCACGTCGGCATTGCTCACGGCGCGGCGGCCGCCGGGGCGGAATCCCGTGCGCTGTTGCATCAGGCTGAAGGAGGCTCGGCCCTGCTCGTCGAGGGCAACCACTTCGCCGTCGAGGATTGCGTTTTTCGCTTTGACCGACTTCGCCAGATCCTTGAGCTCGGGATAGCGCGCAGTCAGGTCATTCTGATTTCGCGAGACCAGCCGCACTTTGCCGTTCTCGATGAAGGCCACGGCGCGGTAGCCGTCCCATTTGATTTCGAACAGCCAGTCTGGTCCGTCGAAAGGGTCGTTGATCGACGTGGCCAGCATGGGATGAATTTCGCTGGGCATCGGTCGCTTGACCGGGGAGGAGGAGAGGGACGGTAGATCTTTTAACACAGGAGGCACGGGCGACACAGGGTAGGACTTGAGCTTCGATTTGACGGCAGTGATCGTCGTGCCTATGGTCTTTTTCGCCTCAGCTTGATTTACCCCGTGTTCCTCCGTGCCCTCTGTGGTTAATTCTTTAGTTTTTTTTTAGCTGTCGACTTCGCGAGATTCTTCTGGTCGAGTTTTGCAACCGCGTCTGCCAGCCATGCGGCTTTTAACTTGCCGCGTCCTGCGGATGGGCGGCTTCTCCATTCAGCGGATCCTGAGTCTCCCGCGATTTCCGCCAAGCTGCGCTTGCTCAGCACTGATTCGTCATACTCATCGATGTCGTAGCCTTCGACCACGTGGTCGTCATGCTTTTTGATCAGCAACCATTCGGTTCCTTTGCTTCCGGGACGGCGGCCTTTCATCTTCACCAGCGCGAAATCGCCTTTCAGCTTTTTTCCATTGAGACGAAATTTCAAGTCGCCCTTGGCCAGCATCGCGGCGGCTTCGGTCTCGGTGCCGGGTACATATTTTCCTTGCACTGCGACCGGCGAAAGCGGTTGCCACGTGCCTACATCCCATACCATCACCGTTCCCGCGCCGTAGTTGTTTTCCGGGATGATGCCTTCGAAATCGAAATACGAAACCGGATGATCCTCGACCTGCATGGCCAGCCGCTTATCAGCCGGATCGAGTGACGGGCCCTTCGGCACCGCCCATGACTTCAACACGCCTTCCATCTCAAGCCGGAAGTCATAGTGCAGCCTCGTGGCATCGTGCTTCTGGACGACGAAGCGGTGTCCGGCTTTGGACTCGACCTTCGGCGGAGGCTCCGGTGTCTGCTCGAACTTGCGTTTCCGTTTGTATTCTTCCAGTGCCATTAAGAAGACTATTTAACCACAGACCCCCGCAGCGAATGTGCTCGTCGGGAAAGGTTGTGTGGGAAAAGGTCGTGTGGGAAAAGGTTGTGTGGGGACGGACGCATTCGTCCGTCCGGGCCGAGTGAAGCTCGGCAGCTGCCTGCACCATCATAAATCCCGAGTTTCGCTAGAATGCTTGCACACATGCAACGCGAATTCCCCGAAGTGCCGCTGGTAGGCGTGGGCGCCATCATCATCGAGGATGACCGCGTGGTTCTCGTGAAGCGCGCTCACCCGCCGCTTCAGGCCGAGTGGTCGATCCCCGGAGGCGTTCTCGAAGTGGGTGAACTGGTGCGCGAAGCCGCTATCCGCGAGGCCCGCGAGGAAACTGGACTCACCGTTGAGCCCGGCGAACTGCTCGGCGTCTACGACCGCGTTCTGCGCGATCCAGACCAGCGCGTGCAATATCACTACGTTTTGATTGATTTTCTCTGCCGCCGGGTTGCGGGAGATTTAGCTGCGGCCAGCGACGCGGCCGAAGTCCGCTGGTTCAACAAGGAAGAATTGGCGGAGCTGAAGCTGGCGGAAGATACGCTTGACGTGATTCAGAAAGGCTTCGCGAAAATCAACAACGCGTAATGCTCTAGCACCCGCTCGGCTCGATTGCCTACGGATCGCTGTGGCCGGCACACTTGAGCACCCCGAGATAGGCGCTCCACGGGCCAACTGCGTCACGATACTGGTGGGCCATTACGCGGGATATCTGATGCAGATGCGTGAGATCGTGGACGGCCCACGTTGCCAGAAGGTGCGAGAGCGTCACCACGCCCAGCTCGGGATGCCTTCCACGCCGGGCTAAGTCTTGCGGCTGCAAATTCAGTGCGTGCAGCGCGGCTAGATTTTCTTCCCGCAGGCGGGCGAACTCGTCGAGGAGTTCCTCGAGCGACTTGCCTTGACCCTCTCTTTCCTGTGCGAAGCGGTCGAAAGGATCGAACGCCCGCGCTTCGCCGTTCTCCAAGATGATACGTGCGCGCAGCATCCAGTCGGTCCGCTCGCCGACGATCAGGTGGCCCATGATATCGAACGGGCTCCAGCTGTCTTTTCCGTCTTTGCTGCTGCCTTCGTTGCGGCGCACCCAGAGGTCGGGCAGCCCGCGCAACAACGCGTCCAGTGTTGAGGGAGTGCGGGTGAGGAGTGCGATGGCCTCGGCCAGGCTGAATTCTGTTTCGGTTGTCATGATTTCGCAGATGCGGCCCCGGCGCTTTGGATTGATTTTCTGTGCCAAATCATTGGCCGCTCTCCGCTCCACCCTCCTCCCACTCCGCATCACACGCATGACAGCGCCATCCGTTACGCTGCACGGGCATGGGCACGCGCAGGAATGCGCTCATGTAGGCGATCGGACGGTCGAGCTCCTGGAAGTTCACATCGAGCGACTGGCACTTGGGACAGCGCGGTTGCTCGTAGAGTCCGATGCCCTGGACATAGAGGCCTTCGAGAATCGGCTCGTCGAGAAGCTTCTGCGCGTTCTCCGCATCCGCGGCGCGGACATTGAGTTTGATGCCGCCAATGAAGTTTGAAATGAACCAGTCGAGGCGGACCAGGTTTTGGTCGGCGAGAAAACATTCGATGCCCGCCGACTCCAGACTGCCCTTGGCCAGCAGCGCTTCCGGCAGATCGCGAAACTGTCGGACGGTTACAAGCTCGCGCGTTTCCAACTTCTGCCGCGGCTCCGGCGGTCCGTCGTCGACGATTTCCAGATGCCTGCGGTCCATCTCATCTTCGAGCGCGTCCCAGGCCGGCTCGGTCAGCGACTCCGGATTCCGCGCCAGGCGCTGCAACTCGCCGTCGGTCATGCCTGCGTAGTTGTCCGCCAGGCGGCGACGCTCGTGCTGCTCGTCCAGATAGGATTGGTCGGGGTAGGGCACTGAGCAAGGATACTGCGTTGAACGGCAATCGGCCAACCCAGCGCTTGGTTCTGCAATTTTTCTTTATCGAGAAGAGCCTAGGCAGGCGATTGGCCCCGGCCGACATCAGCTGCATCGTCTTCCCACTCGGCGCGACAGCCATGACAGCGCCATGCGCGGCGCCGTAGCGGGATGGGAACGTTGAGATACGCGCTGACATAGGCGACGGGCCGATCCAATTCCTGAAAGGTTACATCGAGAGACTCACACTTGGGACAACGAGGCTGCTGGTACTCCCCAACCCCCGCCACATCGAAACCTTCCGGAATCGGCTGATCCAAGATGGCGGCGGCGGCGGCACCATCTTCCTCTCTCACTTGCAGCTTGACGCCTCCCATTAGGTTCGACCAAAACCAGTCAAGCCGCACTATGTTGTCATCGACAAGACAGGATTCAATTCCGGCGGATTCGAGGCATCCCTTGGCCAGCAACGCCTCGGGTAGATCTCGGAATTTGCGCAAGGTCGTTAATTCCCGGAGGGGAAGGTCAGCATCGAGCCACGCTGGAAGTTCAGAGGGTGGCACTTTAACTGGAGGAGGCTGCGGTCGCGGAGGTTCTGGCAGGCGATCGAGTGGCTCAACGCTGAGCCCTCTACGGCTTAGTTCCGCTTTCAGCGCCGCACGCGCGAGATCAGAGAGTTGTTCCGCCTGGATGGCGACCTTTTCCAACTCCCCATCCATTTGACCAGAATAGAACTCAACTAGTCGCTGTCTCTCCCGCTCGGGATCAACTCTCCCCATGGCCGGAAATCATACGCCAGAGGAGTCGAAAAATGAACGACTCTGCGCCGCTAGTTCTTCGGAAAAACGTTCAAGCATTCAAGTAAGCGCGCTCTGACGTCCCCGTTCATAGACTTGTGCGGAGGTACCAGCCTCGTTAGTAACGTTGACACGAGTGCCAACTCAATCAATCCTTTGTAAGCAAAATCCATGCGCTTGTCGGCAAATGATTTGCCGACGGGACGGATCAACTCGACCGGACAAATTCAACATTCACCCTCGGGTTGAGGATGCTCGCTCACCCCGCAAATTTTCGAGCAGAGGAAAATATCAATGAACTTTGCACGCATGCCGCTGCTTTTTACCGCGCAGGCCCTGCTGCTCGCCGCTTTCGCCGGGGCGCAAGTTCCATGCCGGCCAACTGCAACCAGTCCATGCCCTCCTGTGCCGACACCCTACTCGACTGCTCAGTTCGCAATAACCTTCATTGGCCCGGTTGAGACTTGGAGCGACCCCAATGTCCAGAGAACCAGCATGGATACTTTCTACGCTGCCAAAGCGAATGGCATCGAGCAGACCGTGGCCTATCGCACCGTCCTCGGGGAGATTGACGTGGATACCGCGTCCCTTGATTTTTACGTCAAGCAGCTCACGAAGAAGGGCCAGACCCTGAAGACCCGTCAGGACGGCACGCGTCAGGGTCACATTTTCGCTTACTTTGAAGTGGAGACTGCGGATGGAACGCAGCTTCGCAGGAATTGGCTCACCATACAGAACTCCCATACTGTATTCGTGCTGATGCAATCCGCAACCAAGGGCGTAGACGACAGTGACGAGTGGAACGCTTTCGCTAAATCGTTCTTGATCAAGGAATAGTTTGCACGCGGCGTGAGTGCTGTAAGCCAGAACAGGGCTGCAGACAGCAAACGGCCCGCAAGTTGTTAAACCTGCGGGCCGTCCGGTGGACTGTTTGGGATTGACCAGAGGTGGTCACTCTACGTGGCCTCTCACGGCAACTCCCGGGTCTGGGCTCAAGCGTTACGCTGAAGTCCCGAGGACGAAAGCCTTCGCGCGACCGACGCGATGCCTGCATCCGTAATCACCGGCTAGTGTGCGGGCTGTAGCTTTCGGCGCGATCGGGACTCTATTGTCCAGTCTGCGTCCGAAGCCCCGCTTAGAGCAACCAGCTCTAAGTCTCAGCCACCTCACCTGGTCTTAGACTCCCACACTTACCACTACAATCAGAACTTGTCATTCGACCACCTCCTTTCCGGTGTAATTGCAGATTAGTACGAAATCCGCACGTGCGTCAACCGGCACGAAAGTGACTACCGAGGTACCGACGAGGAGGCCCACCTTGACTGCTCCAGGCAAATCGCAAGTCATGGCGGTGGAAATCCCAAAATTGCGTTATCACTCATGTTGTAAGTCCCAACGGAAGCCGAACGTATACGTCGGTTTGTAATACTCGCGCTGCACCACATACTTGGGGTCGCCGTTGTAGAAACCAAAGACCGCGTTGTTTAGATTGAGACCCGCGGCGGTGAAAGTGAGGCCCTTTCCCAGGTAGTAGCTCCCTTGCGCATCAACCTGGTAGTGCGCGTAAAGGTAATTGTCGCCACTGGGACCCTTGGTGCCGCCAGGCTGGGGATTCGGACTCAGGCTGCCATCTGGGTTACGCGTGAGATCGTGATACATGTACTGGAAGATATTCGGCCCGTTATATGCGAGGCCCACTCGAACCGAGAGCCGCCTGCGGTCATACGTGGGACTGATGTTCCAGGTGTTTGGAGCCTGGCGGAGAAGTGCCGGGTTGTCTGTTCGAAGCGCGTCCACTTTGGTCGTCCCGGAAGTCGTGTAGCTGTAGTTGGCTGATAGCCCAAGACCGCTCAAAAGGCCGGGAAGATAGGTGAAGTGCTGCTGGAATGCAAACTCGACGCCAGTGACGTAGGCGGTGCCGGCGTTCGCTGGGGTCGCAACGAAAAAGCCTGCGAACGGCCCAGTCGTCGGAAGAGTCACATTGGTCACAATGGGATCGCTAATGCTCTTGTAGAAGAAACCTGCCTGGAGCAGGCCCAGCGGAGTAAGGTATCGCTCATAGAGCACGTCGTAGTTATTGGCGTGCTCCGGCTTCAATACCGCGCCGACGTCGAAGGTGATGGGAACCGTGCTTGTATCTGTCTGCACCGCAGTCGTCAATTGAGATGGGAGCGGACGCGACAGCCCACGACCATAGACAAGGCGAATTCCCGAATTATTGTCGATGCGTATGCGCACCGAGGCGCTCGGCAGAACATCAATGTAGGACCCGGAGGCCAAGACACACAGGCCGATACACGGATTGACCGTCGTCGAGTTAACGCTGGCGCTGTTAAATTGTGTGCCTTCGAAGCGGACGCCGGTGACGATCGTAAAGCGTCCGACGTCAATCGTATTCATGAGATAACCGGCCGTGACGCGTTCGATCAGGTCGAAATTGGCAGGATTGGTCCCATAGGTATTGCCGGAGCCGTTATTGAAGAAGTTTCCGGGGTTGGCCCTGAAATACTGAAGGATTTTGTCCCAACTCGCCAGCGGTCCCACCTGGTAATGGCCGCCATAATAATTCTTGTCGGTGAGATTGGTAGGAAAGGCCGCAATGGTGATGGTCGTGGGGTCGACCGAGGGGTTCGGTGAATAGAAGTTTTCGAACGAATCGTCGAACTTATGGGCATTGCGAATTCGGAAGCCCATTTCGAATTTCCCCGAGTGGGATCCAGTCTGATACAGCCTACCCACCGATACTTGGGCCTGCAGATTCAGTTGGCTGGCCTGCCCATGATTGGCGTCCTCGACCTGGGAGAGCACGAAGTTGCTCGGGTTATACATTTCCGTGAAGCAAATCGGAGACCACTGGGGGAGGTAAGGATTCGTCGTGCCGGCGACGTTGTAGGTGCACTGACTGGGCGTCGTGGGAGCGTAGGAAAAAGTATCAATCGACTCGCCACCATTAATGGGATTGAAAACACGAGAGCGCGATGCGGCGAGTCCCCAGTTCGCGAAGTACTTCGAAAAGACGTGGTTGCCTCCCAGCAGAACACTCGCAACCTGGTAGTGCGCCGCCCGGATCTCGGTATTAAAACCCGGCGTAGTGCCCGGTCCTCCCGCATTAACGTCGTTCAAGGTGTAGGCCCACCTGCGGCCGGAGTCCTTGAAGTCGGAAAAGAGGCCGCGAACATAAACCACCGATGACTCCCCCAGCTTGTAATCCAGGTTGCCGCCGAGGCCGTAACGATTGCGGTTGAACTTATATTCGCGAATATCCATGCTTGAGTAGGCGGGAGTGAGGTCGGTGCTGGAGACCGTGCCCGGAACTGGCTCGATATCGTTGATGCCGCGACCGTTGTAGTCGTAAGAGCCGCTCATCAGAGCTCCCCACCGCTTGTCCGGGCCGAAGCGGTGGCCGGCAGTCAGTCCAAACTCAGAGACTGGACGGGTGTTGATGATGGGCGTGAAGCCCCCATTTCCGAAGATGGACAGCGTAGGCCTTTCACCTGCGGTTTTGGTCACAAGGTTCACGGTCCCGCCGATGGCATCACCATCCTGATTTGCCTGCAGGGTCTTATTGATCTGTACCATCTCGACCATTTCGGTGGGAACCACGTCCAGCTTTACCTGCCTTATACCGCCTTCTGGGGAAGGAACTTCGACGCCATCGATGGTCAGATTACTCAAACGCGGCTCGGTGCCGCGGATCTGAACATATTTTCCTTCCCCTTCATCGCGCTCCAGCGTAACTCCTGGCAAGCGGCCAACGGCATCGGCGATGTTGGCATTGGGAAGGCTGGTGATCACCTCCGCCGGCAGAACGTTGAGGATGTTATCCGAGGTACGCGATTCGTTAATGGCCTCGGCTTCGCCATGGGCCCGCTCGGCGGTCACGATGACGATGTCATTCTTCGACGCTACATCGAGTACTGCGTCCAGACGGGCGATCTGGCCGGCGGTTACAGTCACTTCTTTGGTCAACGAGGAAAATCCAACATAGTTGACCGTGGCGGTGTAGCTTCCCGGCGCAACGTTGGTGATGGTGAACTGTCCTTGCCCGTCGGAGACGGCGGCAGGACCCTCTTTTAGTTCTACGCGGGCGCCCGGCAATACCGCGCCGCTGGTGTCCTTCACGGTTCCGGTGATCACGCCTCTATCGGCCTGGGCGGCACTGGGTGCGGCCCAAGCCAGACTCAACACCAAAACCAAGAATAGCGACGAAACGTACTTGCGCATGGCCCAAGCCTCCTGCGGCGATGTGATGTAAGGACAGGGTTTGGACACTTATACGAAAGCACTGTTTCGTCACTATTAACCGCGTGTTAATTTCCTTTCAGACTGGGTTCAATTTTTCCCGGGAAGAAATACGGCGAACACCTGATTTGCCCCGGGGACGCGAGTTTGTCCGGAGCTTTTTGATCCCGGCGAGGTGTAGAACGTAGAGTGGGCGATCCGAAGTCGACATCTGACAACCGATTCGCGATGGGAACCGCAACAAAGCTGGCAACGATAGGAGATATTTTTCGCCAGCGCTGTCCCCGCTGCCGCATGGGAAATATTTTTCGCTACTCCATCTTCCGCGGATTTCCCAGGATGTACGAGCGCTGTCCCATCTGCGACTTAAAGTTTGAGCGCGAACCCGGCTATTTCCTGGGCGCGATGTATGTCAGCTACGGTTTGGGGATCGTGATGGTTGCGCTGATAGCGGCGCTGCTGTGGTGGGTGACTGGATGGTGGATCACGAAAGACACCATCTGGGCAGTCGTATTATTTCTTCCGCTCGCGCCTACGATCACGCTGTTCGCGCGCGTGCTTTGGATCTATCTAGACCAGACGATCGACCCCGAGCAGCGACCGTAGAGAGTCGCCCAGTGCGTCTCCCGGTGCTACGGCAGGCCGAACGCGTACACCGCGCTGCCCGCCGCGATTGCCACGTATTCTTTCCCGTCCACGGCGAAGGCCATGGGTGCGGCATAGACAGCGCCGCCCATCTGGAAGTGCCACAGCGCTTTTCCCGTCGCGGCATCGAGCGCGATGAAATTTCCTTCAGCATCGCCGGTGAAGACTAATCCTCCTGCCGTCGAAAGTACGCCCGACCACGTTGGCGAAGTGTGCTCGAACTTCCACTTACTCTCTCCTGTCGCAGGATCGATGGCTTTCAAAAATCCGCGATACGGCTCCGCCTCTTCCGAAGGAAAATAAGCGCTGCCGTAGTAAGCATGACCGGCTTCGTAAGGTTGCGGTGCCGTACTGAAAATGTCGCACTGATCGCGGGCCGTCACGTAGAACAGCGCCGTCTGCGGATTGAACGCCGGCGCCATGAAGTTTGTCGTCCCCAGAGCACCCGGACAGACCGTGTGGCCTTCGAGGGTTGGCGAAGCTTCCTTCCTGGCCACAGGACGGCCCTCGGCATCTTTGCTGTCGCTCCACGTGATCTTGCCGTAGGCATTCGCGGAAATCAGTTTGCCGGTCGCGCGATCGAGCACATAGAAGAACCCGTTGCGGTTGGCCTGCGCGATCAGATGCTTGCCACCGGAATCGATCATCACAGGAACCTGCGTTGCATCCCAGTCATGCTCGTCGTGTTTGGTGAACTGGAAATACCAGTTCATCTTTCCTGTGTCCGCATTCAGCGCCAGCAGCGAGTTGCTGTAGAGATTGTCTCCCGCGCGTCCTTCGCCACGATTCGAGGGCGCGGGATTTCCCGTCGGCCAGAAAATCTGGTTGGTGGCCGCGTCGTAGGTTCCGGTGTTCCACGCTGGAGCGCCACCAGTCTTCCAGGAATCGCCTTGCCACGTTTCATGTCCCGGTTCGCCGGGTCCGGGCACTGTATAGAAACGCCACTTGCGTTCGCCGGTTGAAGCGTCGTAGGCATCGATGAACCCGCGTACTCCGTACTCGCCGCCAGAAACGCCAATCACGATAAGATTCTTTACCGCCATCGGCGCGACGGTGAAGCTGTAGCCCTTCTGGTATTCAGCTGCCGCCACATCCCAGATCACATTCCCAGTCTTCGTATCGAGTGCGATTACATGGGCGTCGAGCGTCCCCAGAAAGACTTTGTCGCCCAGAATGGCGAGGCCGCGGTTCACACGCCCGCAACATGGACGAATGTCTCCCGGCAGTTGATGCTGATACATCCATATGGGGCGCCCCGTGCGGGCATCGAGAGCGAAGGCGCGGTCGTCTTGCGCCGTGTCGTAAAGAATTCCGTCAACAACCAAGGGCGTCGACTCCAGCTTGCCGGTCGCAGCGGTCTGATACACCCACTTCGCCCCCAGCGAGTGCGCGTTGGTTGCGTTGACCTGATCGAGTGAACTAAAGCGGCGTCCGGAATAGTCGCCGGAATACGTGAGCCAGTTCTGCGGCTCCTTCGCGGAATTCAGCAGCCGTTCCGAGGTGACCTGGGCGAAAGCGTTAGTCGAGACTGCTGTAAGTATCAGAAGGATTAGAATCCCGAACGGAACTCCGGCACAACCGTGGAAGAGCGGCCCCTTCGGCATCCACCTCAGGCCAGGCTCTTCAAGGGCCGCGTTGCGGACTCGTGCGGGAACGGCCTTAAGGCCCTGTGGTCCGCAGGGGCTAAAGCCCGAATTGTTTTGAGCGCCCAGACGCGGCGCTGAAGCGCCGCTCTTCCACGGTCGCGTCCGCGGCTCGGAAGATTCCCTGCAGAGGAGTGTTCCATTTCGGTGCCCCTCCTGCCGGCTCATTTCGCCCCCACGCTAATCAGGTAGGCCACAATGTCGTCGAGGTCCTTGTCGCTCAACACGTCCGGCTTATAGACGGGCATCATCGATTCCCGGCTCTTCTTGAAGGAACGCAGCTTGTCTTTTTCCAGCAGATAAACCTGTTCGCTCGTATCCATTATCTGCACGCTGAAGTTGTCCTCGTTCAGAGCCACTCCTTTTACTTCTTTTCCGTCCGCAGTCACAACGGTGATCGTCTCGTACTCCTGAGGAAATTCTTTTGTGGACTCCGTTAGTCCCCAGGCCAGCCGCCGGCTGGGATTGCGCACAGAATCGATAATTGCATCTCTGGTCCGAGAGCCGCCCACCGCTGTGAGTTCCGGACCTACACGTCCACCTTTGCCTTCGACCATGTGGCACAGCGAGCAATTCGCGTCGCCGTAAAAAAGTTCCTTGCCATGCGAAGCACGTCCGATGGGCTGTGAGGGCGCCTTCACCTCCACGCTGCGGATATAAGTGATGATCTGCCAGATCTCTTCGTCGGTCATGCCCACACCCTGACCATTGGTTCCGTTGGCCGGCATCGCAGTTCCCGCAATGCCGTTGCTGATCACCTGGAAAAGCTCCGCGTCCGAGTGCGCATGCTTCTTCTGTGCTCGCGTGAGGTCTGGACCGCGCCCGCCACCGTGCGCGCCGAGTCCGTGGCACAGTGCGCAGTTGATGCGGAACTCAAACTCGCCTGCTTTCGCGGCCTTGGGGTCACCGGCAAACGGATTGCGATCATCGGCAGCACGAGCCGCAATCGCGCCAGCCAGAGCCATGAGAATCACAGTCAATTGTGAAAGAAATATTCGCTCGAGTGTTCGCCAAATCGGTGTTCGCCGCATCGCTGTTCGCCGCATCGGTGTTCGCCGCATCAAACGGAAAGCCTTTCGTAGTTTCTTGAAAAAAAAGACTACCGAATGGTAACACCGGGCAAAACCAGCATCTGGAAATACTCAATGACCTGCGAGAGGCTTTTCCGGTGTTCTTATGTGCTCTGGACGGAAGCCTACTCCAATGATCCGGGCAGGAATGCGGCGCAGAGACGGCCATCGCTGCACAAGCTTGAGAAGCACCGGAGCGGATAATGGCTGAGAGGTGTTCAGCACCCGCCGGATTACATTGTTCTGTATCACCACTTGCAATCTCTGCGTGGCGCGAGTGGGAAACTCTCTACGGCATTGAACGGCGTCAAGGTCGTGGTCGCTGAGGCGATCACCAGCAAGTTTCGCCGCCAGAATATTGGCTGCGGCCACCGCATCCTGGATCGCAAGGTTGATGCCCACTCCTCCCACGGGTGACATGGCGTGCGCCGCGTCGCCAATGCACAGAAGTCCGGGACGCCACCACTGCCGCAGACGATCCACCTTCACAGTGAGCAGGCTGACGTCTTTCCAGTCTCGCAGTTCGTTGACACGCTCGCCCAGGAAAGGCGCCAGCTTCGCAACATCCTCGCGAAACCGCTCGATCCCGCGATCGTGAATTTCATCGGCTGCACCTTTCGGAATGACGAAACCACACTGCCAGTAATCTTCACGATCAAGCATGATGAAGATTTTTCCGGCTTTCACACTCCCCAGAGTTTGGCCGGGATCGGCAGGAAGGCGGCTGACCCGCATCCACAAGACATCCATGGGAGCACCGAGGTCCATCACTTCCAGGCCGGCGCGTTCGCGGATGATGGAGCGCCGGCCATCCGCTCCGACGGTGAGAGCCGAGTGAATTTCCACCACACCTTCGGGAGTCTTTGCGGCCACGCCCACGACGCGTCCGTTTTGGACGATGAGATCTGTAGCTTCAGCCTGCATCTTGACATGAAACCCGGGATAACGCTGGCCCTGCTCGTCCAGGAAATTCAAAAAATCCCACTGCGGCATGAGCGCGATAAACTTGCAGTGCGTCGGAAGGTGAGTGAAGTCGGCCAACTTAAGCATGTGGTTGCCGACCTGCCCAGCGAGTTCGCGAACCTCCTGATGAGGGCGCTCGAGGAACTCCTCCAGAAGACCCAGCTCATACATGACTTCCAGAGTGGAAGGATGAATGGTGTCGCCTCGAAAGTCGCGCAGAAAATCTGCATGCTTTTCGAGAACAACCACTTCGACACCAGCGCGAGCCAGCAGAAAGCCCAGCATCATTCCGGCTGGCCCTCCGCCAACAATGCAGCACTTGGTGTGTAGAGCGGTCGTCAAGGTTTCCAAGTAATCCTGCCGGTAGCAATGATATGTGAGTTCGGCGGAAGCTTTCCGTTTTGGGGTTGCAATCCCCTGTCGTACATGACCAGCGGGTATCTGGGACCAGCACTGAAGGCTCTCTACACTTGAGACTCCGCAAGCGCGGGACGATCTTCCCTTAGAGGGAAGACTTTGAAAATGTAGGCATGTAAGTCACTGATAATTCAGCCTTTCCAGTGAAAGGCGGCGGCTTGGGGTAGGCCTAGGTGGGCCAGGATTCGGTAGGCAAACTCGCGGGCCATCTCATCTAAAGAAGCAGGACGGAAGTAGAAGGCCGGAATAAGCGGAAAGATAGTCGCACCGGCATCGGCGGCCCGGTACATGTTGCGGATGTGAATTTTGTTGAGTGGCGTTTCGCGCACGCAGAGCACCAGCGGACGCTTTTCTTTCAGGCAGACATCGGCAGCGCGCTCGATCAGGTGCGAAGCGATGCCATTGGCGATGCGGGCCAAAGTGCCCACGCTGCAGGGGAGCACGATCATGGCATCGGCGGGATAAGAACCGCTGGCCACGTTAGCTCCAATATCAGCGTTCGATTGTTCCTTGATCTTAGACGAGCTGACGATCTTGGACGCGACGTTGGCGCGGGCGGCCGGGGTTCTGTTCGAGGTCTTGGACGCACCGGCTTCTGTGGCAAGGATTTGAGCAATGAGATTCGACCGGCCCCGGATGCCGAGTTCTTCGGCCATAACGCGCAGGCCGGAGTCCGACGCAATGAAGTTTACGTTTTGAATGCGGTCATCGCGCTCCACGGCAAGGAGCAGTTGCCGCAGGAACACCGATCCGCTGGCGCCGGTGGTCGCGATGGTCAAATTTTGTGCTGGATGGTTCGGCAAGGCTTCTCCCGTCTCGGAGCATAGGCAGTAGCCAAACGGGAAGTCAAGGCGAAGAAAAGAATGAATGCGAGAAGCTAGAAGCTTAAGAGCTAGAAGCTGAATATGGCATCTACCGCCAATTTGCGATCCCGGCGAAGCGCAGCGCAGTTGCACGCGCTGGCGGGAGTGGAGCGCGAAATCCGCGCCCAGGATGGGCACAGCCGCCGCAAGTATCTTCGCGAGTTCACCCAAGCCTTCGCCCGCTACGATTCTGTCTTGGATAACCAACAGATTCACAACTCTTTGCAGGCAGCAGACGTCGTCCTAATCGGCGACTATCACGCTCTGCCCGCCGCCCAACGTTACGCCGCATCGCTGATCGAACACCGCGCGCTGGCCGGTGACCGCCCAGTGGTCCTTGGAGTGGAAACCATTTTCGCCCGCGACCAGCACATTCTAGACCAGTGGTGGCGGCGCGAAATTGACGAGGAGGAATTGCGCCAGCGCATCCGTTTCGATCTCGACTGGGGATACGACTGGAGCCCGTTCTACGATCTGCTGGTCACCGCCCGTGAACAGGGCGAAGCCATCTACGGCCTCGATTGCGTCCCCCGTGGAGACATGCGCAGGGCTCCTCTCCATGATCGTCACGCCGCCGAGAGGATTGTTCAAATCCGCGAGCGCCACCCTAACGCAGTGATCATGGTCCTGTTTGGCGAATCGCACCTCGCCCCATCTCATCTTCCCCGCAACCTGGCGCAACAGCTGCCCAACGAGCGCGCATTAACTGTGTTGCAAAATGTCGATGCCCTCTACTGGCAGCTTGCCGGAGAGTCTTGCCAGCACGTCGACGGCGTCCGCGTCACGAAAGATGTCATTTGCGTTTTCAACTCCACGCCGCTGGAGAAATACGAGAGCTATCGTCTATGTCTGGACCGCTGGAGTGAGCAGGAAACCGGCGCCCCCGATCTGGCCCCGGCCATCTACAATTTGATCGACGGCCTGGTGCGATTCCTCAACATCAACTGCTATTCGCCGCACAACGGAACTCAACCCAAGCTCCTGGCGGACCAACTGCCGGAAGTTTATTGCCATCCCTCCGATGAAGCCCTCGGCAAGCTACTGTCGGCCGTGGACGATCCGGACGTGCGCGCGGCAATGCGCCAGCGCCTCGAAGAGCGCGGCAGTATCTATGTGGCTAAGACAAATACTCTGTTCATTCGAGAGTTCCAACTGCCCTACGCAGCGCAAGAAGTAGCGCGCTTCTTGTATCACGCCTGCAGAGGATTGCCGGAGAACCGGGGGCTCAATCACGACGCCGGGCCAGCTCCCGAAGATACGGTTTATGCCAATGCGTTAGAGACTGCGCTGGTCGCGCTTGCCGCGCGCGTGCTCTGTCCGTTCGGAACCAGCCTGACTCATACACAATCAGAATCCGAAACCGGGGCCGATTCTTTCGGCCTTGCATTAGGCGATGGCCTTTATCGCGCCTATGAGCAGGGGAGAATTGGCAGGACAGTTCTGCGCCGGCTATTCCTCACCCGATTGCTGGAACCGGGCGCCGCGCGCAAGGCCTACGCAGAGGCCGCGCGAAAGGCTGGGATCGCCATGCAACGTTGTAACGGCCTGTCTCGGTAGCACTCTAATTTTCCGTCCATGAATTCGCGCTACACTGGAATTCAGTTTCCACTGTGAACGCCGACTCCATCCGAAAATTATTCGAGCAAGTACGTCAGGGCAAACTCGCGCCCGACGACGCCGTCGAGCGCCTCCGCCATTTGCCGTTTGAAGATCTTGGATTCGCCAAGATCGACCACCATCGCCGCCTGCGCGCAGGCATGCCCGAAGTGATCTTCGGCGAGCGGAAGACAGGCACGCAAATGGCGGAAATTTTCGCGCGCCTGGCGAAGCACGGCGGCAACATACTAGCCACACGCGCCGATAAAAAGCAGTTTGCCGCGGTCAAGAAGAAAGTGCGCGCGGCGGAGTATCGCGAGCTGGCGTGCGCGATTGTGCTCAAGCGCGACCCGCATACCTACGGCAAAGGAATCATCGCAGTGGTTTCGGCGGGGACCAGCGACATCTCCGTCGCCGAGGAAGCCGTAGTGACCGCGGAGCTAATGGGCAACACCGTGGAACATTTTTATGACGTTGGAGTCGCGGGGATCCATCGTCTGCTGGCCAATCGCGAAGCTCTCACCAAAGCGCGCGTTGTGATCGTCTGCGCCGGCATGGAAGGCGCTCTGCCCAGCGTAGTCGGAGGGCTCGTCGGTGTGCCGGTGATTGCCGTGCCCACCAGCGTGGGCTACGGCGCGTCGTTCAAGGGACTGACCGCGCTACTCGGTATGCTGAATTCTTGCGCGTCGAATGTGAGCGTGGTGAATATCGACAATGGATTCGGCGCGGGATACGTCGCATCGCTGATCAACCGGCTTCCATGAGTCTCGTGGATCGTGGATAAAGACTGTCGTTAGAGACAGCATGACATCGAAGCCTGATATCCACGCTAGTACGTGAACGACTGAAGCTCCGTCACGCCCGAGTTCGGCCCGTCCACGTAGCCGCTGCGGGTTTTCGGATTCAGCGCGATGTGCGTGCCGATTACGTTGAATGTATTCGAGAAGCTGAAGCCGTTCAGCGACTCCACCATTTTGCCGTGGATGTCGTAGACCTGAATGCTGCTGCCCGTGCTCGTGCTCGAGACCGATTGCGCCACGAAAAAGAGTTTGTTTACGGGATCGTACTCCACGTCGGTCCCGCTTTGCAGTTGGCCGTTAGCTCCCGGCAGCACCACGGCGAAGCCGGTTTGCGTGGCCAGATCGTAGAACTCAACGCGGAAGTCGAGTTCGGTGGTGGTGACGGCGATGCCGTCCTCGGAGTCAACTGCCAGGCCATTGATAAATCCCTGATGGAACGGCGGCGGACCCAGAATGCCGGTGAATTGCGTGACCACTCCGGTGGTCAGATCGACCAGCGCGATCTGCGGCGCCGGCCCGCCGACTGTTCCCTCGGATGCCGCCACGACAGCCTGATTGGTCACGCTGTCGTAGCCCACCTGCGGAGTGTCGGCGAACTGAAAGGTCGAGTCGGTGAGCGTGACCTGCGGCCCAAAGGTGTTCGCGGCGACGTTGGAGCCGAATACGAACGTAGTGAACGTATTGTTATTGTCGAAGGCAAGTACGGCCGTGGTTGCGGTTCCCTGGGCGCGGCTGACGCCGATGATGATCTGATTGCTCATCAGTGGCGCCTTCCAGGTGCCGGTGAATTTGTTGCCGCTGAGCGGGTTCAGCTCTTCGTAAATGCGCTTGCTCACGAAGATTCCGGTGACGTGCTCGCGCTCCACAAGGCCCACGCTCGTGCCGACGACGCCCAGAGTCAGAAAGTCATCTTTGGTTTGGGTCTCTCCTGCCACGTTCAAAATCTTGCCGGTAGCCTGATCGAAGGTTTCCACCGCGGCCAGGACATTGCCGTTAGCCAGCGTCTTGGCTTCACTGAGGACGCCTTCGGTGCCGTTTTGGTCGATGTCAAAGCCAAAAATCTGTCCACCAAACTTGCTGTGGACCAACGTGCTGCCGGCCCCGACCGGACGTGCCTCATTTCCGCCACTGGACGACTGCGCTGCACCGTGTAAAGACAGACTCAGACATGTCACGCACAGCAGAGCAAACGCTCGTGTTCCGTGGATACGATGAACATTATTGCTCTTCATATCAATTCTCTTCATGACGTGGTCTCCCTATTAACTAGAGATGGCTGAATTAACAATTAACAAAGATGGCTGATCCCGGCTTTCTCCCCCGGGCAGCAGAAGCGTACAACCTCAGGCGGGCGAGGATGTCAGAGACTTGTAAAATCTGTGGTCCATCTCTGTCGCTGATTAACCGGCTTCCCTGGCAGGTTGCGGAAAACTCGGGAACTCAGGCAGTAACGTGGCAGTAATGTGGAAGAGCGGCGCTTCAGCAGCCTGCCCTGAGCAGTAAAGCGCTCAGAATCAATCTGGGCTTCAGCCCCGGTGGACGGAGTTACCCCTCACTGATTATTTCTTCCGCACCCTCCTAGGGGACTGGCCCAGCCAGCCCCCAAGCGGAGTTCCTCGCGGGTATTTATCGCGCAAGCATCACGGCTGGACGCTGCACGAAGTCTTTACGAGAAGGTACGGTTCGACAGTAACTGTGAAACTGGTGCCCGGTATTGCCGCACAAGTGCCCGCGCTGCTTCCTGCGACAATCCAGTAATTGATATAGCCACTGGGCGGGGAGTAGGACTGAGCCGTGGTGTTCGTGGTCCAGACCCACAAATCCGCATTGCTATTGGTGTCGGTGAACGGACAAGTCCAGATCGTGCCCGTTGCATTGGAGCAGGTCGAAGTAAATTTTCCGCCCTCCAGGTATTGCATCATGTAGTAGTAGGCAGGTTCGTAGTTGGTGTTTCCTCCGATGGTGGTGTTCCAGTAGTACCAATCCACAGAAGACGCCCCACTCGAATCCTGCAGCAGTTGCCAGCGCACAACCTGCCCGGTGCAGTCGGCTGTGGTACTGGTGCAAGTGAAGTTCGATCCGTTGAAGTTGGTCTCGGTGTTGAGCCATGGCTTCGAACCCCAGCCCGTGGTGTTGTCCTTGATATACAGGAAGCTCGGAAGCGTCGCGTTGTTGCAAGTGGATGCTGCGGAGCTGGTGGTGGCTAGGATATAACACAAATACTGCGTCTCTGGCTTCTGGTTTGCGAGGTAGACGTGAAAGGCCAGGGCGTTCGAACGCGTCCCATTGGAGTTTTCTGCGTTAAGCCAGTTCTGCACCCAAGTTGAATAGTTGTTGCTGGGACCGACGGCGAATCCGGGCGTCATCACACCTGCACCGGTGACGTTCGACCAGATTGTGCTGCGGGCGGGAAATATCATTTCTTCAAGCTGGCTCTCCGTGCCATTGGCGGCCCAGAATTGGCCGTTGGGCTCGTTCCACATCTCGTAATACTTGATAATTGTCGCCACGCAGTTTCCATTCGGACTGCAGTGCGTAGTAAGGTTAGAGACAAAGTTGTTGAAACTGGGGCTCCCGCTCGAGGTCAAGTCATTCGGCGGTGCGGGGAGCCCGTCGGGGTCGGAAGGCGGGCCATCACCACAGGACAGTCCCGAGACAGTCACAATTTGGCAAGGAGTACCGCCAAAATCGTAATCCACAGCCGTGATGGAGGAATCCCCCGCAATAGCATCGAGCCAGCTATCCAGATGGTCCCAGCAATAGGTGTTGACCCCTGAAACCTGTTGAATGTCGGAGCAACCGGTAAACTTCGTTGACTGTGGCTGTAGGACGGCCCAATAAGTGGCGGAGTCCCACAGGCGAAAGAATCCGGGCTTCGCTTGCCGCGTGGGCAGAGTGTAATTCGGGCAGTTAGTGGATACGCCTATACCGCATTGCATACCAAAGTTGGTGGAAGATATTGTTCCCGACTGTCCCCACGCCGCTCCAGTCACGAGAAGCAGCATTAAGAATAGACGGCTAGTTACACGGCGAGTTTTGTTCCGGTAGGTCATGATCCCTCCACAGACACTATTCCCGGCGAGGTGTAGTTTGCTTCGAAGGCGAACCTTGCGGGGCGTTGCCGAAGGTATATAGCACTTGCGCTGCGGCCGAACATGCCGGCCACCTTTTTCCTGAAATTGGAACGTTAGCAATCCCGATCTGCCCGCAAGTGGCAGCACGGACTACAAGGTCGGGCCTCTACCGATGTCAGGTTAACAATGTGGAAAAATCAGGGTGGAGGGTGGTTTCGTTCGGAAAGTGAAACAGAGAACGCTTAATTGGTCTCTTTCGTCCAGTCGAAAGCTTCGCTCCGGGCTTTGTTTCACTTTTCCGTGACCTACGGATGAAGAAAATCCCGGAGGCCCGAGAGACAAATATGGGGGACAGGCCCCGTCAAGGGGGGAAATGCGGGGACGGGGGAAATGGGGTGGCCCGGCTTTCCGTGTTTTCCCTTCCCGTTCTGGAACAGTGGGTGCCCCGCTCTTGCGTTCTTTGCAAGGGCGGGTACGATGCTGCCTGTACTATTTGATTTGTCATGCCCAGCGGCCTGCATCGGACCTACGGCGCTCATCACCTGCACTTTATCACTACCTCGTGCTACCGGCGATTGCTTTTTCTGCGCACCGCGCGCAGCCGCGACACCTTCCTCACGATTCTGGAACAGACGCGCCAGCGTTACCGCTTCGTAGTCGTGGGGTATGTCGTGATGCCGGAACACATCCACTTGCTTTTGACGGAACCAGAAGTTGGGACTCCCTCGACCGTGATGCAAGTGCTGAAGCAGCGCACGGCGCGCGCTTTGTTACCCAAGCGCAAACGGAGGAACCCGCACCAACGCAATCTGTTCGGAGACGAGCCCAAGCGCAGAGCGTTCTGGCAGGCGCGCTCCTACGACTTCAACGTATGGACGACGAAGAAGCGCGTGGAGAAGCTCCGGTATATGCATCGCAATCCAGTGAAGCGAGGCTTGGTCGGCAGGCCGGAGCACTGGCGGTGGAGCAGTTATCGTTTTTATCTCCTGGACGAAGCCGGGCCGGTGCGCGTGAATGAAGGCTGGACGAAGATTTCGTTCCGGAATCGGGTGGCGTAGCTTCGCAGCTGCAGACGTTCGTGGTACCCGCCCTTCGCAAAGTGCGCGAAGGACAGGGCACCCACTGTGTTGCTGACGGCAGCGAGATCAAAAGCCTGGGCCACCCGCCCTGATCCCGGCTTTGTCCCCCTGGGCAGCAGAAGCGTACAACCTCATGCGGGCGAGGATGTCAGAGGTTTGTAAAATGTGTGGTCCATCTCTGTCGCTGATGAAGCGGCTTCCCTGGCAGGTTGCGGAAAACTCGAGAACTTAGGCAGTAACGTGGCAGTAATGTGGAAGAGCGGCGCTTCAGCGCCGCGTAAAGCGCTCAGAATCAATCTGGGCTTCAGCCCCGGTGGCCGGAGTTTGCCCTCACAGTCTACTTTTTCCGCATCCTCTTAGGGGACTGGCCCTCGTGAGGGGGAAAACCGGGGGGAAACCAACTACGTGTTCTTGTTGTATTCAGGACGGCGAGTAAGCCTTTCCAGTTCAGACTTTCCAGCGTGAATCACGTAGCCGAATGTGGAGAACCGTTCCTCTTTGAACTTGTCCGTGTAGACGACCTTGCCGTAAATCACGAGATGATTCTTAGCGACGATGCTTCCATCAGTTTGAATTTGAAACCTGGCGTCACTCTTTTCAACGAATGCGGGTGGATTCCAGTGCTGGTCGTCTTTCTCTTTGTCGAGATGAGGAGTATGTGGCAAATCGTCCAGCGAGTCTATGAGAACCATCTTCGCTAAGAACAGCTTGACCCACACAGGTCCATTGCCTCCCTCGTTCTTCAAGAGCAACTGAAGTAGTGCAGCGGTCGTTACCGTCTTCTTAGTGCCTTCTATCGACGTGCCCTCACAGACCATCATGGCGTTAAATGGGTCTTTCGTAAGCTCCAACGTCACCCATGCCCGTTCGATGTCCTTGCTGGCCTTGAGTTGAAGAGCTACCACCAACCCTGTCACAATAGTGAACAGCGCAATGACGAGCGTAGAGCCTGCATTGATGTAATCAATCAGGTCGTGTTCAACGAGAAGAGCCATTTTTTACTCCTCTTAGTTCGCTCTCGAAACGTCACGTTCTTCGAAGATAACCATCACATCAACGCCAACTCTTCTTGCTTCGTCGCCTATGATGATTTTTGTGATGTCAGCGTGCTTTCCGCCTCTGGGTCCGCCAGGGTAGACATCTCCTACCTCAAACACAGGGTCGGGAGGACCCAATCACGATGGCCGGCTTCAACGAATTGACCAGGTTGCGGCTCGATGAAGTAGCCGTAGCGAACCAAGCGGTATCCTCGGTCAACTAACTCTCGACCCGAGAACCGCAAACCTTCAGCGAAACCGGCCTTCACAAACTCTAACGCTTCAGCGTTCGTAGCGAAATTCACCGCTCCAGGAGTCCGTTGTTTGGCGCGGTCTGACCTGGGTGTAATCGTCCGTCGCGCTCCAGCGCCCTCGACAACATAGTCCATCTGTTTCATGGTCGCACCTCACTGCACTGCCATATTCTACGCGATAGCGAATGCAAAGCGAAAGCGATAAACTCGTCAGCCGTGGACGAGGGACCCAAGCGGGAAATGCGGGGACAAGAAGCTGTGAAAAAATTGATTCCCCCGATTCTTGGACCTTTTCTGGCTGATCGAAAATGTATGCCCGGACGCCAAAGATCGCTCGTAGGGTGTCTAATCGCAGAGTTTTTCCGCGGATGAATTCATGGACTTCCGAAAGTCGATTTTTCCACAGCCTCCAAGCCGAACGTTCACCTAATTTCGGCTGCCGAGAAATCGGGTCAGTCCCCAGACTCCCCCCATTTTTCTTGTTGCCGCAACCACTCAGGGCTACAATTCAGAGCCGGGGGAACTGGAACATGACTAAAAAGATAGCCGCACTGACGCTAATCGTCACGACCTTCAGCTGGGCTAAGGAAAGTACTAACCCCGCCGACTTCCCCCTAAAGGCACATCTGATCTCGACGGAAACAACCCGCTCGCATGGGGGCGGAACTACTTCGAGTTATGACTACAAGACCGGGCAATGGAGCAACGGAACCGTCAATCAGGACTCCTTAAGCAGGCGGAGTGAGTTTCAAATCGACAATGTGATTTACATCTCCCCAAGCCGTTGTCGAGACACAATTGCAGGCACAGATTACCCCGCCAGGCTCGAGAAGGATCGTCTGTTTGTGCTCGCCAAGGACAAGGTTTGCAAGATGCGCATAAGCGGAACTCGCGAAGCTGGAAAGTAAAACCAATAAGCCAGAGACACCTTGTCCCCGTATTTCCCTGAGCCCGTTGTCGAGACTGCATGCTCTATTCAGGAGCCAGCACATGCGGAGTGAATCTGGACGCGTCAGTCCCGTCCGGGTAGACCACCTGACTTCTCTGTCCCCAAATGAGGTTACCGCTGGTATCCGCCCGGGCATAGTCATACATTTTCATTGCCACCTGCGTCACGTTGCTGCCATCTTCCCTATGAATTTCCTGAGTGCCATCCACGACAAGGAGGATAACCTCGAACAAAGCCAGCTTCGCATCGACTTCTGTTGGTAAGATTGCAACGTTGTCAGCCAACAGCCACATTGCTATCGAAGGATAAATCACCCCAGAAAAAACATCCGGAAGCTTTGGATCGACCTGCACCATCTTTCCAAGAGCGAAGTCCTTCAGCGCAATCGGCAATCTGTAGAGGTGATCCTGATCGGGCGGAACGCGTTGAGTGAAAACTCTTGCCTGCCACTCCCGAATGAGACGAACCCGGTCGGATTGTCCTTGCTCTTTCATTTGTGCAAAGAATGGGAGATTGCGATTAGACTTGGACGCCTCCAGCACCTTTGTGGAGTAGCCGAGGTGATTGAATGTCATTATCTGTGTAGTGAGCCATGCCGAAATGGCAAAGAACTCGCCGACCTTGAAAGAGCACTCATAGAGGCAGGACGCGAACTGGCTCATAGAGCCGTAGAACATCCCCTCGCCTGGCCTATTGAGGCGGCCATTAGTCTTTGCCAACTGTACTGGCGGATAGCCGACCCTAGATTTGCGTGCAGGACGCTGCGACACCCTGACGGCCCGGTAAATCAGCGTTCCAGTCGGGAAGGTTGGAGCTTGAAAGACGAAGCCCGTGTGAATCGCCCGCACCTTATCCCGCAACTCGCTGTCCGTGAGCGACGCGAAAGAGCCGTTCTCCAGATCCGTCAGTTCTCGTTGAAGTTCATCAATCGGAAGGAGAGAGCTACGATTCTCTTCGTGCACGGTGCTTATCCTCCACGCTAAGCAGTCTACCCGTACTGCCCTGGAGACAAATCGGGACAGACGTTCACCAAATGTTCTACCAAGGGGCTGGCCCAGGTTTAGGTTTTGCCGGCATGACCATACAAAAAGGGCCGCCCCAGCTTTGTTTCCGTTGCAAAGCTAGGCACCACGGACGACGGTATCAAGGTCCATCCTCGATTTTATCCACAGCCCCATTGTGACATCTGACCTTGCACCCGCAACTGAATCGCGTAATCATGGTCGAGGGGCGTAACGCTTGGCACAAGCCAACTCGTTCCGCCTCGAAGTGCTGGGCTCCTTGAAAAACGTATCTTTGAAAAATGTACCTTGCCGGGAATTTCCTGCTAACGTGGCGATTCCAACACGGGCCTCCAGCCGAAACGTGGCATGCTAAACCGTTGAAACGAGAGATTTTAAGATTTAAGTCTTTTAGAAAGAATATTTTAGCCAGACCAGGGCAGGGGTCCTCAATCGTAACTCCTTATTCCTCAAAGATTTGGACCTCAAGTCCGGCAAAAAAATTAATCCGGATCGACCGGCTTAGAGGCTTCCAAAGGGACGGACGTTGGGAGAGGCCCACACGCCGCAAGCAAGAAAAAAGGCGCGGCTTGCACCGCACCTTTTCTCACCGCAACTCAGCTTACATCCCAGGCTGGCCCGATTCTTTCTCTACGACCAGTTTGTTATCTACGCTGAAGGCGCCGAAGAGCTCGTTGGCTCTAAGGCCGGCGACGGTTTTGTCCATGGTGTTGTCCACGGAGCCGTAAAGCGTGATGTGGCCGTTCTCCACGATGATGCGAATCGGCCGCGCCGGGTCGATGGCATACTTGCTCAACACGGAATCACGATAGATGACCCGAGCCGCGCGCAAGCGCAAACCATCGTCCATCTGCGAGACCGGCTCGAGCGAGATGTTTGCGATCACGTCCTTTACCCCGGGCATGTTGGCGATATCGGCGAGAGCCTCGTCGCGGCCCACTCCGGTTCGGTCCGCGCCCTCGACCGTCACCACGCCGTCCTTCACGCCGAGCGCGAAGTAGTCGAATGTGATGTCGTAGCCGGAGCGCACGTAACGCAACTTCAGAGCCAGTTTCTGCTCCAGTTGCGCATCGGAGACGTTCGGCCCGGCAACGGTGATCAGGTTCTTCACGCCCTGCACGCTCGCAGTTTTTCGAGCAAGCTTGGCCGCGTCCAGCTTGCGCTGGTAAAGATCGACCGTGCCCGTGAGGGTTACGATGCCATCTTCCACGCTCGATCGAACGTCACGAAATTGATTCTTCGACGCCAGCTTCTGCGTCAGAGTAGTTTGAATTCGATTGTCGTAGCGAGTGGCGGCTGCGGTCTGAGCCGCGGTCGCAGGCGCGGTCTGAGCGAAGAGCGTCGCGCTCAACACTCCGACTGCCAGCAGCGAAGTCGCAGCTTTCAGCAAGCCTTTCTTTGTGGCGAATATCTTTGTAGCGAATGTCATGAGGTCACCTCCGACCCAGTTGACGAAACTTTACGATCTAACTACCTGGTTAATTCTTTCGATGCTGAGGTAGTGGGTGAAGATGCACGTGTGGTGGGCGTATGAAGAAGATTAATCACCGCAACTTTTTTGCTTTGTCCGGGTTAACTAGATCAGGATCGGTTCGCTTAACGCGCGCGAGACTTCGCGCGGCGCGCCGGCTTCGCACCGCCCTTGCTGTTGTTTCCAAAGACGCGCGCGAATATCTTATCCACATTCTTCAACTGACGTGGAAGGTCGAACGCATACTCGATCTGCTTGCGCGGAACTCTACCCGTGATTTCACGGTCGGCCAAGACCAACTCATGGAAGTCCAAGTCTTCTTTCCACGCACGCATGGCGTGCGATTGCACAAGGCGATAGGCGTCCTCGCGGGAAACGCCATGCTCCACCAGATCGAGTAAAAGTTGGCCACTAAAGATCAGGCCGCGCGTGCCCTCGAGGTTGGCCAGCATCCGTTTGGGATAGACGAACATGGTCTCAATCAGAGTAGCCGTCTTGTTCAGCAAATAATCGACCAGAGTTGTGGAGTCCGGAAGAATGACGCGCTCGGCCGACGAGTGCGAAATGTCGCGCTCGTGCCACAAGACGACATTTTCAAATCCAGCTTGAGCGTTGCCGCGCACCACTCGCGCCAGGCCGCTGATCTGCTCGCTGGTCACGGGATTTCGCTTATGCGGCATGGCCGAAGATCCTTTTTGCTTTTCGCTGAAAAACTCCTCGGCCTCGCGGACTTCGGTGCGTTGAAGATGCCTGATCTCGGTAGCAATCTTGTCGAGGGTGGAGGCAATCACGGCCAGCGTTGAAAGATAGTGCGCGTGACGATCGCGCTGAATCACCTGCGATGACACCGCCGCCGCCTTCAGACCCAGCCGCGCGCAAATCTTCTCCTCGATCTCCGGTGTGAGATGGGCAAAAATGCCGACTGCTCCAGAGAACTTTCCCACTCGCAAATCTTCCGCAGCGGCCTTGAAGCGGGCAATGTTCCGCTGCGTTTCGGAATACCAATTCGCAATCTTGAAACCGAAGGTGATGGGCTCCGCGTGGATGCCGTGCGTGCGGCCCACCATGGGCGTGTCCTTGAATTCCCACGCCCGGCGTTCGAGAACTTCGGAGAGGCGTGCAAGATCCTGCGCGATGAGTTCCGAAGCCTGCTTAATGAGCAAAGCCTGCGCGGTATCGACCACGTCATTGGAAGTCAGGCCATAGTGAAACCATCGCGCGTCCGAGCCTACGATCTCAGCCACAGCTGTGGTGAAGGCGATTACGTCATGGCGGACTTCCGCCTCGATCTCATGAATGCGCTCGACACTGAAGTCAGCGCGCTCGCGGATCGCCTTGGCCGCTGACTTTGGAACCATTCCCGCCTCGGCCAAAGTTTCGGTGGCGGCGACCTCTACGGCCAGCCAGGTACGAAAGCGGTTTTCGTCACTCCAGATTCGGCCCATTTCCGGGCGGGTATAACGCGGGATCAAGGGGAGTACGCCTCCTGTCGACGGAGATACAAGTGGGACAGAGGATTCTAAATGGAGGACGAAAAAGAGGCTAGCGTCGAAAAAGCCGAACCGTTGCGCGTTTCAATAGTATATCGCTTTACGATATAATAACAGGTAGATCGCGGCACGATACAATCAGCGCATGAAGAAGCTTAGCTTGTCGGATTACCAGGCGCTAGCGGAATTCCGGTACCAGATCCGCCGTTTTCTCCACTTCAGCGAGCAGGCGGTTAAGAAGGCAGGGATGGAGCGTGGCCAATATCAGCTGATGCTGGCCATCAAGGGCATTCCGGCTGGCGTGCGGCCGCGCATACGCGATTTGGCCGCCCGCATGGAAATCCGCCACCATAGCGCCGTCGAACTGGTGAACCGCCTGGAGGCGGGAGGATTTGTTCACCGCGAGCGGGCGCATGTCGACCGCCGCGAAGTGCTGCTTGCCCTCACTCCCAAGGGAGAGAAAGTTCTGGCCGAGCTTGCCCTTCATCATCACGAGGAACTACGCAGTGCCGGGCCCGAGTTGGTGGCCGCTCTGCGACGAATCATGCGCGAGGGCAACGACATCGGTTCTTAGCGTTCTCATTAGCCATCGAAAAATGGAAACCAGCAAGCACCCATGACAAGCCTCAACAACCAAAGTCCGCAAGCCTCAAGCGATTCGACCCGTACATCCGACTCAAGTCTTAATGAACTGGATGCAAATTCCGCGCCCCCTGCGAACTTCCGCATGCTCCTGATTTCACTGCTGTCCGCAGCAATCGGTCTAGTCGCCGGGATCGTGGCCTTTGCTCTTTATAAGCTGATCGGCCTCTTTACCAACCTTTTCTTCTTCCATCGCTGGTCAACTGATTTCAGCAGCGCGCAACACAGTCATCTGGGCTGGATGGTAATCGTTACTCCCATGATTGGGGGCCTTGTTGTTGGCGTCATGGCCAAGTACGGGACGTCCAAAATAAAAGGCCACGGAATCCCGGAAGCCATGGAAGCGGTGCTGTTCAATCGCAGCCGGATTGCCCCGCGAGTAGCGATTCTGAAGCCGATCTCGGCGGCCATTGCGATCGGCACGGGCGGCCCCTTCGGCGCGGAAGGCCCCATCATTCAGACGGGCGGAGCGATTGGCTCGCTCGTGGGCCAAGCTCTGCACACCACGGCCGTCGAGCGCAAAGTGTTGCTCGCGTGTGGCGCCGCCGCGGGTATGTCGGCCACTTTCAACACTCCGATTGCTGGAGTCATACTGGCCATTGAGTTGTTGCTTTTTGAATTCAAGTCGCGCTCGTTTATTCCGCTGGTGATTGCCAGCACGCTGGCCACCGCCGTCCACATGCAACTTCTGGGTCTGGGACCGATGTTCCAGGTCAACCCCATGGACTTCGCTATTCCTCGAGCCCTGCCCTTCTATCTTCTGTTGGGCTTGATCTGTGGTCTAGCGGCCGTGGGCTTCAGCAAGATCCTCTATTGGGTGGAAGATCAATTCGAAAAACTCCCGGTCGACGAACTATGGTGGCCGGCGGTTGGCGCGCTCGGGCTCGGCATTATCGGATTCTTCGTGCCGCGCGTGCTCGGGGTGGGTTATGACACGATCGGAGATATACTCAACGGCGCCTTGGCCTGGAAACTTTTGCTGATTGTGATGCTGGCCAAAGCCGCTGCGCTGGCGGTTTCGCTCGGGTCCGGAACCTCGGGCGGATTGCTGGCACCCTGCTTCATGTGGAGTGCAGCTATGGGCGGCATCTTTGCCATGGTCACGAATCGTTTCGTTCCCGGCGCACATCTTTCACCCGGGGCGTTCGCGCTGGTGGCCATGGGCGCGGTATTCGGAGCGGCGTCGCGGGCCACGTTTACCTTCATTATTTTCGCCTTCGAAATTACGCGCGACTACAACTCCGTACTGCCGCTTATGCTGGTGAGCGTTATCGCCGATGGAATTGCCATGCTCCTGATGCCTCGTAGTTCGATCATGACGGAAAAGCTGGCGCGGCGCGGGTTACACGTTCATCAGGATTACGAAGCCGACGTGCTTTCCCAAGCCAGGGTGGCGGAAACCATGGAGACGGACTTGCCGGTTGTCCCGGCGGGAACCACGGTAGGCATGTTAGCCGAGCGTATCGCTCAACACGAGCCGGAGGTCGCGCGACACGAGGCGCTGCTGATTCTCGATGAGGCGGGAAAACTCCAGGGCATCATCACGCGCGGCGATTTGCTGCGCGCTTTGGACAAGGATTCTTCAGGAAGCATGAACGTGATGGAAGCGGGCTCCAGCAAACTGATTGTGGCCCACCCTGACGAACTTGTATCCGAAGCTGCCTCGAAGATGCTCCGCTACAACATCGGACGCCTGCCCGTGGTCGGCCGTGGCGATCATAGTAAGGCCGTAGGATATCTGGGTCGCAGCGGAGTGATGGCCGCCCGGCTCCGCGGATTCCATGATGAGCACGTGCGCGAACCGGGGTGGTTTCCGAGGAAAACGGGACTGGGTATTTCAGGATTGAAGTGAATCTCTACGGTCTCTTCTCTGCCGCCTCAATCAACGGCCGCAGCGCGTCCACGGAGAATCCTAGCGTGCCACCGGAAAATCCGTCGATGTAAGCGGAGTTTACGCCGATGACTTCGGCGTTAGAGTTGAACACGGGACCGCCGCTGCCACCGTGGGCAGTGGGCGCATCGTAGATCAGTTTGTCTCCTACTACGTCGCCGAGGTGTCCGCAGGTGGTTGAGGGACGAATCAGCGAAAGCGCGGCAAGCTCGCTGGCTGCCGTGATGTCATTGTGGCGGTACGCCAGCCGCCGATAAATTCCGCTGGGCGACTTGGCCACCATTCCCGCAATCCCCATGGGATATCCGATCACCGTGACCAGTTCTCCAGGCAAAGCGCTTCCGTGGGCCAACGGCAGAATCGCCAGTCCACGCACCGAATCTCTATCATCGATCCTGAGCACGGCCAGATCGCCCGTTGAAGAAACCGCACCCGGCACTAAGGTTACTGGGGTTGCCGAGCCGGGAAAGAATACGACCAGAGACTCCAGCATGGCCGATGCACCACGCTGCATCAGAGCCTCCGCCTCACTATCGCCATACCACGGTTCGGCCACATGGCGATTCGTGGCGAGCAGCCCTTCACCCACCAGAAATCCGGTGCCCGACACGCGCGCGCGAATTGCCGCTGGCTGGTTCGCGAACCCGACCTGATATATGCCGTAAATGTAGCCAATGGAATTCCGGTAGCGGTTCAGCACGAGAGCGGGCATCGCTTGCTCTTTCTCGAGCTGCGCCACTTGCTGTGTCAGCGCGCGGACCTGCTTCTGCAGGTCGTCCGGTTGAGGGGCCTGGGCTGTGGCCGGCGAGTAGTAATGGAACATGGCAGCGGCGCCGATCAGCAGAACAATCGCCATGACGGCCTGCACCGTCTGCTGCCAGCTCTCGCTGACTGCATTTGATTCCTGCGGAAGTTCGGGTTCGGCCATGAATAGTCATCTTCCCTTGTCCGGCAAGGCTTTTCCACGGTACGGAAGATGATGTACAGGAGGTGTCGAAAGTACAGGAGGAATGGGGGCCCGCCGCAGCGGCTGAAAGCCACGGTTGATTTTGCTGCCTTTACGGAGCAGGTAAAGGCCGCGCTCTTGCAAAACGGGCCACACGTCGAGTTTGTCGACGACCCGCTAGGGCTTCCCGATTCCCAGCCGCTTGGCCATTTCGGCGTAAAGAAATCCTTCCCCCGCAACGTAGGGCTGCACCCATTCGCCGTCGATCACAAATTGCGGGATGGCACGCTTGCCGGTGCGCTTGACGATCTCACCCACGGCGCCGGGCGTGGTCTCGACGTCGATTTCTTTGTAGGGAATGTTATGTTTGGCCAGAAAGCGCTTGGCCTCGCGGCAATCAGGGCACCAAGCCGCAGAGTAAACAATGAGTTCCATGGATTCCTAGAGGCTCACGGTAGAGACGCAGCTGACGCGTCTTCTCGCCATGTCCACTATACCCGCTCCAACTGAGCGACAGTGCGATCGTTGACGACGTTACCGGTATTGAGCGTGGAGGCGGGCTCAAACAGCAGTAGCCAGCATTCTTCCTCCGCGACGGGACGATGCTCGACCCCGCGTGGCACGACAATGAACTCGCCTTCGCCGATCCATTCATGGCGGTCGCGGAACTCCATGCGGAAGCGCCCTTTCACCACGAGGAACATCTCGTCTTCATTCTCATGGTGATGGAAGATGAACTCGCCCTTTAATTTGTCGAGCTTCACATGCTGGCCGTTCAATTCGGCGGCGATGTAGGGCTTCCAGTATTCCGTAATCTTGGCAAACTTTTCCTCGATGTTGACTTTCCGCATCGCGTTCTCCTCAAGTTCTTGCGCTGTTGGATAAGATTCATCGGCCGGGCGTCGGTCGCAAAAACCTTCGGAAAATGCACACTGTTTTATGTCCCGCGGGGCGTGGTATGAGTCTTGGCCGCGGCGCGACCTTTGTTGATTGACATTTTCCAAAATGGTATATATCATCGTATATACCATGTTGAAAACAGCCAAGCTCTTCCGTAACGGCCGCAGTCAGGCCGTGCGCTTGCCTGTCGAATACCGGTTCGAGGGCTCGGAGGTCTATGTACGCCGCGATCCGGCGACCGGTGACGTCATCTTGTCGCGACGTCCGGAATCATGGGAAGATTTTTTGGCATTGCTGAATGCGGTCGAAGTGCCTAAGGACTTCCTTGCCGATCGCAAAGACGCGCTTCCGCAAAAGCGCGACTTATTCTGATGGCCATCCGCTATCTGCTCGATACCAACACCGTCAGTTACGTCATAAAAGGAAACTTCCCACAAGTTCGAGAGCGGCTCCTAAAGGTCCCGATCAGCGAGGTTGGAATTTCCGTAATCACGGAGGCCGAACTGCGGTTTGTAGTCGCGCGCTTGCCCCATGCGGCGAAGCTCGGAACGGTGGTCGACGAATTCTTGCTGCGCGTTGACGTGCTGGTTTGGGATTCTGCAGCGGCCCGGCAGTATGCCCGCCTTCGCGCCGCACTCGAAGTAACCGGCGAGCCGATGGGCAATCTCGACCTTATGATCGCAGCTCAAGCGCTGGCCGTGGGGGCGATCCTTGTGAGCAATGATCGAGTCTTTCGCAGGGTCAAGGGATTGAAGATCGAGGACTGGAGCAAGTCTTAGCAGACGTGGCTCACAAGCAATAAAAAGCCGCCAGCATCTTAAGCTGACGGCTGAAAGCTGAATAGCTCTTACCTAGCTGTTCTCGTACAACAAAACACCCTCGGTCTTCTCCGCGTCCACCGGACGATAGAACAGCTTGTTGTCTTCGAGGAAGACCTCGATGAATGCCGGGCGGGTCGTGATGGTTCCCTGAATCAGCGCCTCCGACAGTGGGTCTTCAATATACTTCTGCAGCGCTCTGCGTAGTGGCCGCGCGCCGTAGGAGCGGTCTGTCAGCGTTTGGTTGAGGATCCACTTCTTGGCCTCATCCGCCACCGAGACCGTAATCGCCTTCTGCGCCAGGTTCTGATTGAGCTGCGTGACCATGAGTTCGAGAATCTGGATCAGATCTGCCTCGCTCAGAGCCAGGAACAGGATGACCTCGTCCAGCCGGTTGAGGAATTCTGGATTGAAGGTGCGCTTCACTTCGCCCTTCACCAACTCTTCAACCTTGCCCGATACCTGATCCTCAGCAGTCGACTGGAAGCCGAAGCCTTCGCGCTTCTGCAAGTGCCGAGCGCCGATGTTCGAGGTCATGATAAGGATCGTGTTCTTGAAATCGACGGTGTTGCCCAAGCCGTCGGTCAGTTGGCCGTCTTCAAAAACCTGCAGCAGGATGTTGAACACATCGGGATGCGCCTTCTCGATTTCATCGAGCAGGACGACTGAATACGGCGCCCGCTTCACGCGCTCGGTAAGCTGTCCGCCTTCTTCGTAGCCTACGTAGCCCGGAGGCGACCCGATGAGCTTCGAGACGGAATGCTTTTCCATGAACTCGGACATGTCGAAGCGGACCAGAGCTTTTTCGGTTCCGAACATGAACTGCGCCAGTGTGCGCGCCACCTCGGTCTTGCCCACGCCGGTCGGGCCCAGGAATAGGAACGAGCCTATCGGCCGGTTTGGACTTTTCAATCCGGCGCGTGAACGCCGGATCGCCCGGGCCAGCGCACTGATCGATTTATCCTGAGAAATGATCCGCTTGTGCAGCTCTTCTTCGATGCGCAACAGTTTCTGCGTTTCTTCCTCTTTAATGGAGGTGATGGGAACGCCGGTCCAGCGTGAAACCACGTCCTCGATGTCCTCCCGACCGACAACGCCGGTGGAGGATTCATCGAGGTGGTATTTTTCGCGAAGGGCGCGCAGGTTCTCGCGCTCTTTGCGTTCTTCGTCCGAATAGAAGCGCGCCTTCTCGAACTCATGGTTCGCGATGGCGTTTTCCATGCGGTGCACGATGAACTTGATGCGCTTTTGGACTTCGGTGATCTCTTCCGGCTGCGAAGTCTGGCGCAGCTTCACGCGAGCGCCGGCTTCGTCGACCAGGTCAATCGCCTTGTCTGGCAGGAAGCGGTCGGGAATGTAGCGGTTCGAGTGCGAGACCGCGAAGTTGATGGCGTCGTCGGTATAAGTGACGGCATGGAACTTCTCGTACCGGTCCTTGATGCCGAACAAGATCTTGATCGCATCGGTCTCATTCGGTGGTGGAACTTTAACGGCTTGGAAGCGGCGTTCCAGCGAACGGTCTTTCTCGATCGATTTGCGATATTCTCCCGGCGTGGTTGCGCCGATGCACTGAATTTCGCCGCGCGAAAGTGCCGGCTTCAGAATGTTGGCTGCGTCGAGCGATCCTTCCGCCGATCCTGCACCCACCAGGGTATGCAGTTCGTCGATAAAGATGATGGAATTCTGCGACTCCATCAACTCCTTCATGATGGTCTTTAACCGCTCCTCGAACTGGCCGCGGTATTTCGTTCCTGCAACGATCAAGGAGAGATCGAGGGCCAGAATTCTCTTGTCGGCTAGGAACGATGGAACCTCACCATCGGCAATCCTCTGCGCCAAGCCTTCTACGATGGCGGTCTTGCCCACGCCCGGCTCGCCGATCAGCACCGGATTGTTCTTGGTGCGGCGGCAGAGAATCTGGACCACGCGCTCGAGTTCCCCGTCGCGGCCCACCAGCGGATCGAGCTGACTATCCATCGCAGCCTGCGTGAGATCGCGGGAAAACTCGCTCAGGAGAGAAGATTCACGTTGCCGCTGCGGCTGCGCCTTTTCCTGGCTGGTACGCGCCAACTCTTCGCGAATGGTTGAAAGACGCAGTCCGCGCTCGTGCAGAATTTCCGCGGCAAAGCACTTCTCTTCTCTTAGTAAACCCAAAAGCAGATGCTCGGTTCCAATATGCCGGTGCGAGAGCCGCTCCGCCTCTTCGGCAGCATAGGCCAGCACGCGCTTGCACTCATTGCTCAGGGGCAAGTCCACCGAGGTTGAGACTTTTTCCCGAATCGTGGTGTGACCCTCAATCTGCTTCCGAATGGACTCAACCGAAGCGTGCGAGCGCAGGAATCGATTGGTCAGGGCTTTATCTTCGCGCAGGAGCCCCAGCAGCAGATGCTCGGTCTCGATATATGGAGACCCGAACTGGCTTGCTTCGTAGCGCGCAAAGAAGATTACGCGCCTGGCTTTCTCCGTGTAACGTTCAAACATAATGCCCTTCCCCCTGACACTCCCGGGCCGAGGAGGCTCAAGGCCTGCTCAACCCTACCGAAATCCCCGACGGTCGATTTTGGCTTGCATCTGGTTGCTGTCCCTACTCATTATGCAGTCAAACAGCCACCGAACCCAAGTACTCAAACGTTTTTGTAATGTTACCGAAGGAACCTGTTGAAATCCTTACGGGTGCCGACTAAATCAAGTTTGTTGCACATTGTCTTACTAATCTTGCGTTCCGTCCTCTTCGCATCACGCCGGCAACGACTCCGGGCTGATTTCTTCCACGCACCCTCGCTCCAGCCGTAAAACCCGGTGGCAGCGTCGCGCGAACGACAAGTTATGCGTTGCAATGAGGGAGGTGAGCTGGTGCTCGCGATGTAAGCGCGCGATCAATTCGAAAACCGCTTCCGCCGTCTGTCCGTCAAGGTCCCCAGTAGGCTCATCGGCCAGCAGTAACTTCGGCCCGGTTATGAGCGCCCGCGCCAGAGCCACCCGCTGTTGCTCCCCGCCCGAAAGCTCTCCCGAACGGTGATGCCCGCGTTGCTCCAGCCCGACCTCACGCAGCCAGCGTGAAGCTTCCGGCGCCGCCTCTGCCCAGGTGCGTCCCCGCACCAGCAGCGGCATTGCCACGTTTTCCGCCGCCGTGAATTCCGGCAGCAGATAATGAAATTGCCAGACGAAGCCCGCCTCGCGATTCCGAAACTCCGCTGCTTCGTCCGCCGACAACGTATTCAGCTTCAATTGCGCGCAGTATACGTCACCCGCGGAAGCGTGATCAAGAGCGCTGAGGATGTGCAACAAGGTACTCTTCCCCGCTCCTGACTCGCCGACAATTGCGAGCATCTCGCCTCGCTTCACCTCAAACGACAAATTCTCAAAGAGCACCAGGTCCGATTCGCCGGACCGGAAAACCTTCTTTAATCCTTGAACCCGAAGCAGCGATTCTTGTTGTGACAAATCGAGCTCCGCTACTTGTTCCGTTAGATGCACTCCACCCCCGCTTCGGTCCATCCGGTCCCGGCCTTAGGTCGGCCAAGGCGGGAACAGTAGGTCGGGCCATCTTCTCACATCAGCCGCCCCAATCCACATGGCCCATTCGAACCATACCCGTTGAATAAGATGTGTGGGAAGCCACCTTCGGCTGCCTGCCGTCCTCTTCGATGGGGCTCGGTCGGGCGAAGCTTGATGGCGACGGGAAAATCCGAATCCCGAACTCACTGCTCCCGCAGTCGCTAAACCAACCCACTGCGGAAGGAAACTACGCTTCGAACCCGGGCGAAACTGTGATAGGATTCCTTTCCAGCAGTCCCCCCCCGCACCGTTCCAAATCGAGGTTCCCATGTTCCGTCCAAGTTGTCTTCGGTTCCGCCCCGCGTTCTTTCCGCTGTTCACGATGATTTGCCTCGCCGCGATAAGCACGCCAGCCCTGGCACAGTTTGAAACACGCAGCACGCGAACCTTTCCCGTCAAAGATGCGTCGTTCGGCATTGCCACGGGCGACTTTAATAACGATGGAAAACTCGACATTGCCGTGATAAACGGACTGTACAACGCTGTCTCTTTGGGCAACGGAGACGGAACGTTCCAAACGCCGGTCTCCTATAGCACGTCTCTCACCTATTCCTTGTCGGTTGGCGACTTCAACGGTGACGGCAATCTGGACATTGTGGTGGCTGATTTTGATACCGCCAGTGTGGACGTCTACCTAGGAAACGGGGACGGGACTTTCAAGGCACCCATTAGCACCAAAACCACCGCCGATTCGGAGGTCGTCGCCGTTGGTGACTTTAATCATGACGGCAAGTTGGATATCGTCGTGATCGATAGTCCGTACATCAGCGTGCTGCTGGGCAAGGGCGACGGCACTTTTCAAGCGCCCATTGATAACAGCTCTTTTACTTGCGGGCCACAGAATTTGACCGTTGGCGATTTGAATAATGACAACAAACTCGACGTGGTCGTGGTTGGAGACTGCGGGTTTGAATCTGCCCTCGGCGTTCTTCTTGGAAACGGCGATGGAACCTTGCAGTCTTCGTTAACGGAGACCCTGGCCACTACTCCTATCGCGGTTGCGGTCGGAGACTTTAACGGCGACGGCAACCTGGACGTGGCCATAGGCGACGAGTTCGACCTTGCCAGCGTCCTATTGGGGAACGGGAAGGGCGGCTTCCTCCCCGTGGCATACTACAACGCGACCCAGGGAGGCCAGATTGCGGTCGGAGATTTCAATGGCGACGGAATATTGGACCTGGCTCTCGCTGGCATCGGCATCCAGCCGGGATTGAGTGTGTTTACGGGCAACGGCGATGGCACCTTCCAGGCGGAGAGGTTCTATCCCGCGGGAAAAGTCATCGAGCGGGGCTTGGCTCTTGCAGATTTCAACGGTGATCACATACTCGATGCAGTCATTTCTGACCAGGATTTGGGAGCGATCACAGTGTTAAATACGGGGGTGGCGAGCTTTTCTCCGACGACGCCGCTCATATTCGGCGATCAGGTCCTCAACACCAGAAGCGCACCTCAGTCCGTCACTCTCACCAACTCGGGCAAGAAAACGATGCCCATTACATCGATCAATGCCTCTGCGCAATACGTGGTGAGCACCACGTGCGGAAAATCTCTCGCGCCTGGGGCGCAATGCCAGATCAGCGCTTCTTTTGCTCCGACCACGCAGGGAAGCCATGCGGGGCTGATCACAGTGATTGACAGCGCCTCGTCCAAACCACAAGTGATCGAGCTTTTGGGAGCTGGAACCGTCGTGACCTTTTCACCGTCGAGTCTGACATTCGCGTCCCAGAAAGTCGGCACCACGAGTCCCCCGCAGCAAGTGCAACTCACCAATACCGGCAAAACTGCTCTGAGCATTGCGCACTTTGCGATGCACGGCTTTGACTTCGTCGATTTCTCTCAAACTAACGATTGCCCCGCGTCGCTCGGGGCGGGAGCGAACTGCACGATTACGGTGACGTTCACACCTACGCATACCGGCGCACGCAGTGCCATCCTCTACGTCAACGATAGCGGCGGCGGGAGCCCACAGACCATGGCTTTAGCGGGTACGGGAAGTTAGCGCGGACCATCAACGTTTCGGACGGCGAACCCTACACTCCAATCTTCTCGGAGCTCTTCGCCTCGGACTCAACCAACTCCCGGAGCGAATGCTCATAAGGTTCGCGCGCGATGCCGCGCTCGGTAATAATCGCCGCCACGTACTTGGCTGGAGTTACATCGAAGGCGGGATTCTCAATGGAAACTCCATCGGGCGTCATTTGCTTTCCGGCGATATGAGTAACTTCCCGTGCGTTGCGCTGCTCGATTGGAATCTGGTCACCGTCGGGGCACGCCAAGTCGATGGTCGAAATCGGCGCGGCTACGTAAAACGGGATTCCGTTCTCTTTGGCCAGAACGGCGACCGTGTAAGTACCAATCTTGTTGGCGACGTCGCCGTTGGCCGCGATGCGGTCCGCGCCCACGACGATGGCTCCAATCTTGCCCTGCTTCATCATCGCTCCCGCCATGTTGTCGGAGATCACCGTGGTCGGAATGCCGTCTTTCATCAGCTCCCAGGCGGTCAGCCGGGAGCCTTGCAGGAAGGGACGGGTTTCATCGGCATAGACGTGGATCTTTTTCCCCTGCTCGACGGCCGCACGAATCACTCCGAGTGCCGTGCCATAGCCGGCCGTCGCCAGCGCGCCCGCGTTGCAGTGTGTGAGCACTCCGCCTTCGTTGGGCATCAGCGTGGCACCGTGGCGTCCCATCGCCTGGTTTGCTGCAATGTCTTCGGCGTGCATACGCTTGGCTTCTTCAACCAACTCCTGCTTTATTTGCGGAACGGGGCGAATTCGCAGGCGCTCGAACTTTTCCTGCATGCGGCGGATCGCCCAGAAAAGATTGACAGCGGTGGGACGGGTCTTGCTGATTAGGTCGCAGGCCTGATCGATGTCACGCTTCAGGTCAACGGTAGATTCGGCTTTGGAGTTCTTGACCGCCAAAGCAATCCCCATAGCCGTGGCCACGCCGATGGCCGGGGCTCCGCGCACCACCATGTTCCGGATTACGTCGGCTACCTGCTGGTGTGTCTTGCAGACGACGTAGGTTTCTTCTGTGGGCAGCTTCGTCTGGTCGATAAAGCGTACGCCCTGGTCGGTCCATTCGAGAGTTTGAATCATGGCTCAGTCGTTGGTCGTTCGTCGTTGGTCGCCGGCTGTTAGATCTCAGGTTTTATGCGCCGCGCAGCGGTTCCGCGGAACATTCGTGACCGCCGGGCGTCCGCAAATCTCGCAAGTGGCCGCGACGGCAAAGATCGACGGACTTGTATCGTCCGTCTGCAAAACATGTTCCGCTCGAACATCGCTCGCGGTAAAAATCGAGACGAACGGCGCTGGTGCCGCCGCCTTCTCTACACTTGGCCTGCCTTTGGCTTCCTCGCGTTCTACCAGGCACATCACACCAATCACGTGGAATCCAAACTCGCGGGCAGCCTCGATCGCCTGCACCGTGGACGCGCCCGTTGTGCAAACATCGTCCACGATCACAACTTTTGCGCCCTTCTTGCGGAAGCCTTCAATACGTTGGCCAGTGCCGTGCTGCTTCTCGGCTTTTCGAACCAGAAAGCCGTGCAGCTCGCCGCTCACCACCGCCACCGCTACCACTATGGGATCCGCGCCCATGGTAAGTCCACCGATGGCTTGCGCCTTCCATCCCCGCTGTTTGATTTCGTCGTAGAATACTTCGCCGGTCAAGCGCGCGCCCTTGGCATCCAGCGTAGTAGTGCGGCAATCGATGTAGTAGTCGCTGGTGCCGCCAGAAGAGAGTTTGAACTCACCCAGACGGAAAGACTTGGAGGCAAGCAATCGCAATAATTTCTGACGCGGGGAGTTCATCAAATGTAACGATACCACGGGAAATCAGGCGCTGTGAGCCCGGACCATGGCGTTCCCTTGCAGCTTCCAGTCTCTCCGGCGTGATAACCTTAAAGTTCCCCACAACGACGCTTCGAGGTCTGAAATTGAAGAGTGCGCAAAGGCTTTTTTTGTTCCTTCTTACTGTTCTCCTTTTTTCAAATGCGAGCGGCTCCGGTCTGGTCCCAAGTGCCTTTGGTGAGGGCACACGCACGTGGGAACAGTCAAGATTTGACGAATTGACCAAGGGCACGGCTACCGGTGTAGCCATTCGCAATGCGGGCGGACTCGAATTAGCGCCGACATTCAAGAGCCTATACGCCACGCCTTCCACCTATATCTGGGCGATTGCGGCAGACGACGCTGGTATTGTATACGTGGCGGCGGGCGCCCCGGCCCGCGTCTACCGCATCATGCCGGATGGCAAAGCAACGATCATCTTTGAGCCTAAAGGACTCCAGGTCCAGGCTCTGCAGATCGGCGCCGGAGGCGCGATCTACGCGGCCACTGCTCCCGACGGCAAGGTCTACAAAATAGAACGTAAGGGTGGAGCAAAAGCGGAACCCACCAAAACGGAGGCTCAGGCCGGAGCTTCCGACAGAGACAAAGATGCAGCCAAGCCCACCGCAGATCCCTCCTGGAGTTCATCCATCTATTTCGAACCGGGCACGAAATATATCTGGGACATGGCGCTGGACAAAGCGGGCAACCTTTATATAGGCACCGGCGATCATGGAGAGATTTTCCGAGTCACACCCAAAGGCGAGCACTCGGTCTTTTTCAAAAGCGATGAAACCCACATTCGCGTCCTGGCTTTCGATGCGCAGGAGAATCTGATTGCCGGCTCCGACGGCAGCGGACTGATCTATCGCATTTCTCCCGCGGGCGAAGGATTCGTCCTATATAGCGCCCCGAAAAAGGAAATCACCGCGATGGCCATTGATAGTACGGGCAACGTCTACGCCGCCGCCGTCGGCGAGAAAAAGAGTGGAGGTGGTTCGTCTTCATCCGGTGTGACTAGCACCCTCTTGACGATGAGTACCAGCGCTGCGCCGGGCAGCAACGCGCCGCAAGTTCCTGGCATGACCATCACTACGCCCAGCAGCCCCGCGGTGGCTGGGCCCTTTCCATTTCCCGGCGGCAGTGCGAGCGGCGGCTCGGATGTTTACCGCATTGCGCCGGACGGTTCGCCCACCAGGCTTTGGACATCCCGCGAGGACATTGTCTACGCCCTCGCATTCGATTCGCAGGGACGCCTGCTGGCGGGCACCGGGAATCGTGGTCACATATTTGCCATCACTGGTCTGGATGATTTTTCAGATCTGCTGAAATCTGCCGCTTCACAGGTAACAGCTTTCGCGCATGCGCCCGGCGGTGGCGTATACGCTGCCACCAGCAATCTGGGAAAAGTGTTTGTGCTCGGGCCCGGTCCCGGCGCGGAAGGAACTTACCAAAGCGACGTGTTCGACGCCAAGATTTTTTCGCGCTGGGGGCGGGCTGAATTTCGGGGCGTAGGCAATGTGGAACTCTATGCGCGCAGCGGCAACGTCGATAATCCCGACCGCAACTGGAGTCCCTGGAAGAAGATCGATCTCGGCAAGAACGACGAAACCCGAATTCCCGCGGCCCGTTATGCGCAGTGGAAGGCCGTGCTGCACGCGGGAAATCCAGCGCCCGGTGTCGACAGCTTGGCGCTCAACTACCTGCCCAAGAACGTTGCCCCGGAGATCGATGATGTGACCGTGCAGGTGGGCGTGAAATACCAGCCGCTGCCCAGAGCTACGGGCATCAGCCTGGGCTCCGATTCGTCGAGTCTATCTTCAGGAACGCATTTCGAAGCGCCCACACCCAGTTCGCGGGATCGCGATTCCGTCGGCGTAAGGTGGAGCGCACATGACGAGAACGACGACCAGCTTGTCTACTCCATCTTCTACCGCGGCGATGGCCAGACACGTTGGCTGCTGCTCAAAGACAATCTCAGCGACAAGGCATATTCGTTCGACGCCAGCCTGCTGCCCGATGGCGGTTATAGCGTCAAGGTCATTGCGTCGGACGCTCCCTCGCACTCACCCGGGGAAGCGTTGACCGCTTCGAAAGAAAGCCGCCGCTTCGAGGTGGATACGACTCCCCCGCGAATTGAGAATCTTTCCGCGGTCGTTGAGAGTGGACAGATTCATGTGTCCCTGCGTGCGTTCGATAGTTTCTCTCCCATCAAGCGCGCCGAATATTCGATCGACGCGGGAGAGTGGAAATACGTGGAGCCTGCTGGCCAGCTCTCGGACTCAAAAACCGTCAATTATGATTTTAGGGTCACGCCTGAAACGTCCAAGGATAGCGCGTCTGAGCACGTCGTCGTGGTACGCGTTTATGACCGTTACGACAATATGGGCGCAGCCAAGACGCTGATTCACGGTAAGTAGTCTGCCTTGTAACTCAGGACGTCTTCCGGAACTTCCATTGGGAAAGGTCGCGTTGGAGCAGCACCTCCAGTTGTTCGACCTCCGGCTTGAATTTTTCTTGCAGCTGCGTCAAAACTTCTCTTGATAGTTTTGGGAAAGCCGGTCCTCCGCCCAGCACCAGGTTGCGCAGGCGCGAACGCTTGAATGCGCTGACTATCCGGTCCAGGCGCCGAGCTTTGAACCAGTCAGCCATCAAGGTCGCGCTCCGGGTGCGGTAGTAGCTGCGGGGATGGGTCATGTGCTCGGAATCGTGCACAAATCCGTATTGCCACTCGGCGAGGGCAAAGCGCGGCACTCCAATGAAATCAACCAGTGAATCCACAAATGCCTGCGGATGCTCGCGCAGATCGTCGTAAACACCGGCCATCACTCTCTTCGCGCCGAACGAGCGCTGCCACAGTTTCAGAGTGCTGGCATACTTGCTCGATTCCATCAACTCAGAATCACGCTCCAGCGCTTCTTCAAAACTCCAGGGGATCAAGCCATAAGCGCGTTTCAACCGGTAGAGCGACACGATCCGGTCAATTGGATTGCGGAACACGCAGACGATTTTCGCTTCCGGAACCACTTGCGCCATCCGCTCGCGAGCCGCAGCCGAAGCAAAGTAGGTGGGCGCAACTTCTCCCATGCGCTGCTCGCCACTCGAATCCCGGCTCGAATCCCCATAGTGTGCCAGGTACCATTTCACGCCGCGATGAAAATGAGTGTCGAAAAACCTTGTCTCTTTTGAGGGTCTGGGCAGCCGAACGTGCGGACTTAGAGTTTCGTGCAACCAACTGCTGCCTGTGCGCGGAGGTCCAACTACGAAAAAAGAAGGGAGTGACTTCTCATCGAGTGCAAGTGGCTCAGCCGCATCTTGGCTAGCGGCAAGTCTGCCGACCTCGCCTTCGCACGCTAAATCAACTGCTGCGCTACGGCGTGTAAGCTCATCTGCCCGGCGGAGGTCTTCCATTTCCCCTCGTGCACTCGATTTCAACAATCAACCGCAATAACTAATGAACAAGAAAACCGACTGCCTTGCAGAATACGAGAGTGGCAAAAATGCAGTTCGCTGTCCGGCCGGCAGTTTTCCATACAGCCGGTACCGGACACGATAACGCTTGAATCTGATGAAAATTTACTCCTGAGGGTTGTCGAGCATTGTGGGCGCTCCGCATGGGTGACGCGCCGCAAAACTTTATAAGGCTGTATCGGTGAAAAGCCTTACGCTTTCTGCGTGTTAGCTTTATCTTCTGTCCGACTACCGTTGATCGCGCTTAGCGTCCCGGTGTGCCGCAACTCGGGGAACATCCATGCCCAGAGAGCGATTACCACCAGCGTGCCTACCCCTCCCAGCAACACCGCCGGTACCGTGCCAAACCACTGAGCCGTCACACCGGACTCGAATTGGCCGAATTCGTTGGATGTTCCGATAAAGACCATGTCGACAGCGGTCACGCGTCCGCGCATCTCATCGGGCGTGCGCAACTGTACCAGCGTCGCGCGGATGATCACGCTGATCATGTCTGCCGCACCCAGAAGGACCAGCGAGACCAGCGACAATATCAGGCTGCGGGAAACGCCGAACAGAATCGTGAAGATGCCAAAACCGGCCACTGCCCACAGCAGAGTTACGCCGGCGCGCCCACGCAGAGGACGATGAGCCAGGGCAACCGCCATCAGTGCCGCGCCTACTCCCGGAGCGGTCCGCAATAAACCGAGTCCCCAGGGCCCCGTATGAAGAATCTCGCGAGCATACACCGGAAGCAGCGCAACTGCCCCGCCGAGCAGCACTGCGAACAGGTCCAAAGAGATTGCGCCAAGAATCAATTTTTCCCGCCAGATAAAATGCAATCCGGCGAAGACAGTTTTCAGCGTGGTGGGTTCACGCCGCCTCGCTTGCGGTCGGGTCCGGATGCGGAATGTAGAAGCCAGCGCGCCCACGGCAGTGAGCGTGGCCGCCGCGTAGACCGCCGATGGGCCCTGGAAGGCCGCGTACAAGATACCGCCCAACGATGGACCAAGAATCGTCGCAGCTTGAAACGTCGTAGCATTCCAAGCCACGGCATTGGGGAAGTGCTCCTCTGGAACCAGTTGCGGCAAGATCGAGCGACTGGCCGTCCCGTTGAACGATCGCACTACGCCCAGCAAGATCAGCACGGCATAAATCGGGCGCACGGTGTGAGTGCCGCGCTCCGCCAGAATCAGCAAGAGCCCGGAGCAGAGAGCGTATCCGGCGTAACAAATCCCCAGAACCTTGCGCCGCTCGAATCGATCAGACGCATGACCGGAAACGAGAAACAGAAGTATGCCCGGAAGAAATTGCGCCAGCCCCACCAGCCCGAGATCGAGAGCGCGATGGGTAATGTCGTAGACTTGCCATCCCACCGCAACCGCCTGCATCTCCACCGCAGCCACGATGAGGAAGCGGGCGATCTGGAAGAGTACGAAGTCAGGATGCGTGAAGGCGACGCGTCCAGCTCTGGAGTCGGCGGGTGCGGGCATTGATCTTCTAATGTGCCACAGAAAGAGGGCAACCGCATGACCAGAAACACTGAGCAGCTAAAATCTATTCATGACCGCGCTGCGGACCATCGGCTGGATCGCTTGCGTCGTCTACTCGACCGTCCCGGCCTTCTGGCTGCTGATTCATCCGCGCGCAGAGTATTGGCGTTCACAAAAGCGTTCCCCCTACCGGATCGTCGTGCCAATCTGGATCGGGATGTGGTCAGTCGTTGCCGCTATGACGTTTAAGTGGCGTGGCGCCCTTCTGTACAAAAACAACTGGACCTGGGTTCCCGCAGCCGCACTCTTCGGCATCGGCTTGATGGTCTACACATGGTCTCGACACCAATTCACGATGGCGCAACTCGGCGGTCTTCCCGAGGTTCTAGGCGGAGCCGAGCATCGCCTCGCCACCACCGGCATTCGCGCTCGCGTCCGCCACCCGGTCTACCTGGGCCACCTCTGCGAGATGCTGGCCTGGAGCGTGGGCACGGGACTCGCCGTGTGCTGGATACTGACAGCATTCGGTGTAGTCACCGGCGCTGTCATGATTCGGATGGAAGATCGAGAACTTGAAGCTCGCTTCGGCGAACAGTATCACCAATACCGCTCAAGAGTCCCCGCCATTCTGCCCAAAATAAACTGAAGTAAAGTTTCGACTCTCCCGACGCGATATGCTGTTCACTCCGCGCCCTCCGCAGCAGTTCTCAGCGCCCTCTGCGTTAAGAGCTCTTCTGTTCTTACGGAATTGCACAGAGTCATGAGCCAGTCGCTATAATCCGACTTGGCCGAGAGCTCAGACCTGACGGCCGAAAACTTCATGCGTTTCGAATTTTTCATCGCAACCCGCTACCTGCGCGCCAAGAGGCGGCAAGCTTTCATCGGCATCATCACCGGCATTTCGATTGTCGGGGTGGCTGCGGGCGTGGCCTCGCTTATCGTCGCGCTTGCTATCAACAACGGCTTTCGTCAGGACCTGCAGGAACGCCTCATTGGATCCACCTCCCACATCAGCCTCCTGCGTGTGGCCGATGACGGAATCAAAGACTGGCCGCCCTTACTCGATCGCCTGGCCAAACAGCCGCACGTAGTCGCTGCCGCGCCCGCAATTTTTGAGCAGATCCTCATCTCCCGCGGACCTCGCGCCCGCGGCGCCGTCCTCAAGGGCATGATTCCGGCAGACGAGCGCAAAGTCGGCGATCTGCTCAACACAATCAAAGAAGGCTCGGCGGACGCTCTCGAAGAACCCGCGCGAGACAAAGACCATGTGGGGACAGCCGCCTCGCCCGCCCTGAGTGCAGTCGAAGGGGCTGCCCGGGGAGCGCCAGCGGCCGGGGAAGAGTCTCCAGATTCCCTCGCCGGCGTTCACGCGCGCCTTGCAGCGATGCCCCCAATCATTCTGGGCAAAGATATGGCCGACAATTTAGGCGCCACGGTTGGCTCAGTCGTGCTCGTCACCAGCCCGCAGGGTGAACTCACTCCCTTCGGCATGGTGCCCAAATACAGCCGCTTCCGCGTGGCAGGAATTTTCAACTCCGGCTTCTTCGACTATGACTCCTCGTGGGCGTTCACTCGCCTCTCCGATGCACAGCGCCTTTTTGGTCTGGGCGACCTGATCTCCGTCATTGAGTTCAAGGTCGACGACATCTACCAAGCCAGCACGGTCTCGCGCGAACTTGAAGACGCAGCCGGCAAAGGCTTCATGACCACCAACTGGATGGAGCAAAACAAAGCCTTGTTCCACGCCCTGCGCCTGGAACGCCTGGTCACCTTCATCACCATCGGCCTGATCGTGTTCGTGGCCGCGTTAAACATTCTGATTTCCCTGATCATGATGGTCATGGAAAAAACCAAAGATATCGCCGTGCTGATGTCGATGGGTACACGCAAGGCCCAAGTGCGAAACATCTTCATCGCGCAAGGTGTTCTCATCGGCGTAATCGGCACCGCCATCGGCCTGCTGCTTGGCTACGCGATCTCCTATGCCGGAGGCCACTACCACATAATCTCTCTATCACCGGAGGTCTACTCCATCGACTACGTCCCCTTCGCCCCGCGCCTGCTGGATGGAGCGCTGGTAGCCCTCGTAGCAATCGGAGTCTCGTTCATCGCGACGCTCTACCCCTCATGGTCCGCCGGGAGAACCCTCCCGGCGGAAGCCTTGCGGTACGAGTAAACGTTGCCTCAAAGCCCTGTCATTCTGAGCGAAGGGCGAGCGACAGCAAACCCAAGTCGAAGAATCCCTGTGTGCACGGCCGCCGGCGCTGGGAAGTGTTCTCACCGGAACTTTCCCCACTTTTCCGCCGTACAATTAATTGGAAGGAAAAGAAGGAGGTCTGCCCATGTTCACTTTCCTCCTGTGGTGCATTCTGTTCGTGGTCTGCTGGCCGCTAGCGCTGTTGGCGCTGGTCGCCTACCCGTTTGTGTGGCTTCTGCTGCTGCCATTTCGCATCATCGGAGTAGCGGTACACGGTGTGCTGGAAATTATCTTTCTCGCCATAACGTTACCCTTTCGTCTGCTCGCCGCGCCTTTCCGGATTTAGAGCGGGGCGGGTGGAGTAATCGTGGAATCGCCAGGAAGAGCACGACTTATTGCTGGAGAGATTGAGTTTGGGTGTTGTAGCGCTTTTTAGCGCTGCGATAACGGGCCTGAACTGATGAGCCTCAGCCGCTGAGATCGCCGTCGGGCTGTCTAACTCTCCATCACCTTCAACTTCTCACTGACCATCAGCCTCGCCTCCGTCGCCCGTTGCACATCCTCCGCGGTCAGACCGGGCGCGATTTCCTCCAGCACCAGTCCCCACTGCGTCACCCGGATGTAGGCCATCTCCGTCACGATTGTGTCCACCACGTTCACGCCGGTGAGCGGTAGCGTACATCTCTTCAAAATCTTGGGAGCCCCTTCCCGCGTCGTGTGTTCCATCGCCACCACTACGCGCCGCGCCCCGGCAACCAGGTCCATCGCCCCGCCCATCCCCTTCACCATTTTTCCGGGGATCATCCAATTGGCCAGGCTTCCGGACTCATCCACTTCCATCGCGCCGAGCACGCTCAGATCGATATGCCCGCCACGAATCATGGCAAACGAATCAGCGCTCGAAAAATACGAGGTTCCCGCCATCTCGCTCACCGTCTCTTTGCCCGCATTGATCAGGTCAGCGTCCTCCTGACCTTCGAACGGATAAGGCCCGATGCCCAACATCCCATTCTCCGACTGCAAGACGACTTCAATGCCCGGCGGCACATGATTCGCAATCAGCGTAGGCATGCCAATCCCCAGGTTCACGTAGAACCCGTCACGCAACTCGCGCGCAATCCGATTCACGATCCGCTCGCGCTTCTCAATGTCTTTTACGGGCTTGGTCATGGTTACAATTCGTCGTTGGTCGTTAGTCATTGGTCGTTGGCGTTGCAACACACGCTGCTGCCAACGACCAATGACTAACGATCAGCGACGCTTTTTCTCACCGTCCGTCTCTCAATGCGCCGCTCATACAATTCGCCCTGAAAAATCCGTTTCACATAGATCGAAGGCGTATGAATTGCATCCCCGTCCAACTCACCCACTTCCACGAGATGCTCGACTTCCGCGATCGTCACCGTGGCCGCCGTCGCCATCATCGGATTAAAATTCCGCGCCGTCTTCCGGTAGACCAGATTCCCTTCCTTGTCGCCCTTCCACGCCTTGACAAACGCAAAGTCCGCTTTCAACGCATGCTCCATCACATAAGGACGTCCATCGAACTCGCGCGTCTCTTTGCCCTCTGCAACAATTGTGCCCACTCCGGTCGGAGTAAAGAATGCCGGAATACCCGCGCCTCCCGCGCGAATCCGCTCTGAAAATGTTCCTTGAGGAACCAGATCGAGATGAATTTTTCCACTCAATACCATCTCCTCCAGCAGTTTGTTTTCACCGACATAAGTTCCAATGTGATGCACAATCTGGCCCGCCGCCAGCAGCAGTCCGTTTCCTACACCATCCACGCCCACGTTATTACTGATCGTCGTTAGATTCTTCGATCCCTTGCGCACCAGCGCGCGAATCAGGTTCTCAGGCATGCCGCACAGCCCGAATCCGCCAATCATGATGGCGGCGCCATCGCCCACATCGCGAATGGCTTCATCGGCATTGGCAACGACTTTATTCATAGCGTCGAAATCCTAAAGGAAAATCTACCACGGAGACACAGAGGCACGGAGAAATCAAGAAAAACAAGAAAGGCATTTTGCGTGTCGATCTCTTTTAGGAACTAGCAGCCGTTTTTCTCCGTGACTCCGTGGTGAACTACTACTCCTGCCTCCCCGAACTCTTCTTCAATCCATGCGCCAACTCAAATTCTTCCGCGAGTTGCCTCGTTGCCAGATTTTCGCGGATGTGCGCCAGCCGCTGCTCCACTTTGAACAATGCTTCCTCAAGATTCCTCTTATTGCTGATGGCGATATCGCGCCACATGGAATAAGGACTCGCAGAAATCCGCGTCATCTCCCGTAACGCGCGTCCACCAGCCGGAAGCAAGGGCGCCTCCTCTCCGAACTCATCTACTAGCGCCGCCGCCAGAGCCGTCGAAATCATCTGCGGAACATGACTGATCCACGCACACAGCCGGTCGTGATCCTCGGGCGGCAGCATTGCGATCCGTGCACCAATCTGATCGATCCATCCCACAAACTCGGCAAATATTCCTTCTTGCAGATTCTGTCCCGGCAGCGGCGTCAGGAACCACACCGCATTTTGGAACAATTCGGCGTCCGCAAAATCCACGCCACTGTTCTCCTTCCCTGCCATTGGATGTCCAGCCAGAAAACGATGCCGCGCATTTTTTCCAAACACGTCCAGCGCCCGCTGCGCCACCGCCGCCTTCGTGCTTCCGACATCGGTAAGCAATGTGCCCGTCGGAAGTGACGAGCCCAGCCGCCCAATCAAGTCCACAATGGCGAGCACCGGCGTCGCCAGCACTACCAGTTGACTACCTCGCACCGCATCGATGGGCTCAGAACATCCGTTGTCGATCACCCCGCACATCTTCGCCCGCTTCAACGCCGCTTCCCGGTCGCACCCAACAATCCGCCCGGCAAACCGCCGCCTCCGCAGAGCCAGCGCAAACGACCCGCCGATCAGCCCCGTCCCAATAATCGTGATTTGCCGAATTGGCATCTTTAAGGATTAGCCCCAGGCAGCGGAGGGGCAAAGCTGGACAGTCGCCGAGTCAACAAAGAAAGGTAGCTGTGGACCGTTTGCTCCATGACCAGCATAGTTTCTCTAGGAGCAATCAACTTATGGCTTGCCTCTTCTGAAAGAAGCGTGTAAATCGCGCTAAAAAACTTTTCCTCTGGTTCGCTGATGAAACCTACCTTCCTCAGGTACGCCCGCCGAGCGCCGTCCTTGTTAGCATCCGTATATTGCCTCCCGGTAGCAACGACGAGTCTCACTACTATCTCGCGGTGCGACTCGTCCATCGAAGTCCTAACCAAGTCCGCGGCCTTTTTCGGGTTAAACGGGCCATCACTGCGCAGATATTCCGCCGCCTCTTTCATCGCTCCGATAATAGCCGGGCTAAGACCCGCCGCCGCCAGCTGGTCGCCGACCTCCTTCGGTGTGGGCATGCCTGGCGAGGTGCTTTGGAGTTGCTCCTCAAAGCCCGAAAATTCGGCATTCTCGATAGCTCGATTCAGTTGGATTACGCAAGCCGAAAGCGCGGGCATTGCCCTTGCCAAATCGGTTCCTGGGTGCGAGTAAAGGGCGACGTGCGCCTTCAGAGTTTCTAAGACTCCCCAGCTTAATTTGTTTGAATAGCGGTACACCGCGGAGGTTATTTCTTGAAACACATAGTTCATCCAGTTGTTAACAACGTCTGCGCTGTCGACGTCGAGGTAGGCAAGAATCTTGCACAACGCCATCTCTAAGCGACCAAACTCGAACAGAACCTGGAACAGGATACCGATGGATTTCCGCTGCCTGTCCATCCCAGTCGGGTCACTTGCGGACTTCTGACGGGTCTGTCGCACTAGTAACCCAAAAAGATAATCCAAACACGCATTCCTTCGCGGCTCATCTAGCGCGCTTAACACGCTTTTCAGGTTTGCGAAGGTCTGTTCAAACCCCCGGATTCCCTTCTCTTGACTCTCCAGTATCCTGTCGATCTTTTGTTCGATAGTAGTGAGATCGTCCATGCGTTAATCCTCTAACTCAAGCGATCTTCCTGCCCACCGCTGGCGCAATCATCCGCAACTCCTCCATCAGTTTCGCGAACTGTTCCGGAAATAAAGACTGGGCTCCATCCGACCAAGCCTTGTCAGGATCGCAATGCACTTCAATCAGCAACGCGTCCGCTCCAGCTGCCACCGACGCACGCGCCATTGGCGCAACTTTGTCGCGGCGGCCCGTTCCGTGAGAAGGATCGGCTGTCATGGGCAGATGCGACAGCTTGTGAATGATCGGAATCGCCGAGATATCCATGGTGTTCCGCGTATAAGTCTCAAACGTCCGAATTCCGCGCTCGCACAAAATCACTTCATAGTTCCCGCCTGCCAGAATGTATTCCGCCGAGAGCAGCAACTCCTCCAGAGTGGCCGCGATCCCACGCTTCAACAGCACCGGCTTGCGCACTTTCCCCAACTCGCGCAGCAGATTAAAGTTCTGCATGTTGCGCGCTCCCACCTGCAGAATGTCTACATATGGCAGCATCATGGGAATCTGCGAGATCTCCATCACCTCGCTGATCACCAGCAAGTTAAATTTCTCTCCAGCCTCACGCAGCAACTTCAGCGCATCCTCGCCATGCCCCTGGAAAGAATAAGGCGAACTCCGCGGCTTGAACGCACCGCCCCGCAACACTTTCGCGCCCGCCCTGGCCACCGCTTCCGCCGTCGTGAAAATCTGTTCCTGCGATTCCACCGAGCACGGCCCCGCCATCACTACAACTTCATTTCCACCAACGCCAATTCCATTCGCCAGCTTCACCACGGTCCCTTCCGGACGAAAACTCTTCCCCGCCAGTTTGTAGGGCGAACTGATGCGATGGACGTCCTGCACGCCCGGCAGCAACTCCAGGTTGCGGATGTCAAAATCAATTCCCGCTCCCACCGCGCCCAGCACGGTTTGCCGCGCTCCGGTCGACCTGTGTACCTCAAACCCCAATTTCACCAGGTGTTCAATTACTTGCTGAATCTGGGTCTCATCGGCTACATCCTGCATCGCTACGATCATAGGAAAATCTCAGCTTCTGGCGCTTAGCTTCCAGCTCTTAAGCTTTGTGCTTCACTACTACGCGTTGTCATTCCGAGCAAAGCGAGGAACCTAGTTTTCGCGTCCTCCGCTACGCACCGATCCGCTCAGTCATTCACTTCCGAATCCAACTCCGTTTCGCCCTTCTTTGCTTCCGCCGTCGTTCCGATCCCTTCCTTCTGGATATTCCGCATGACGTCCATGATGCGTTCATAAATCCGAACCAAATCCCGGCCCGGCAGCGGTCCCCGATTCATCTCCTGCACATTCTGAAACACAGCCCGCTCCCGCTCTGGCTCATAAATTGGCAGTGAGGTATCGCGCTTGAGCCGCCCAATTTCCACAGCCGCCCGCGCCCGCTCACTCAGCAACTCCACCAGGTGCCGATCAAGCTCATCAATCTTCTTTCGCCAATCCGCGATGTCCATGAAAAATAGCTCTCAGCTTTCAGCTATCAGTTGACAGCCTCCTCACAAACTCCCCCACCGCCTCCGCTTCCCGACCTTGATTTCGCTCAATCGTCTCCACAATCGCACTGCCCACCACCACTGCGTCCGCAAACTTCCCTACCTCGGCAAACTGCTCCACGTTCGAAATCCCAAATCCAACCGCAATTGGCAACTTGGTGACGCGCCGCAGCCGCCGAACTAATTTACTCGCGTCGTCCGCCAACTGCTGCCGCGCTCCAGTCACTCCGGTTCGAGACACGGCATATAAGAATCCCCGAGAAGCTGCAGCAATCCGTTTCAACCGTTCATCCGGACTGGTCGGCGCCGCGAGAAACACCGGCGCCAGGTCATTCTTCTGCATCGCCCGCAGATATTGGCCCGCTTCTTCGACCGGCAAGTCCGTCACCAAGACTCCGTCCACACCCGCATGCCGAGCCACCGCGCAGAATTTTTCCATCCCCATTCGCAAGATGGGATTCAAATAGGAAAATACAACCAGCCCCGTAGACTGAGCATGCTGCCGCACTTCGGCCGCCAGCGTCAACACCTGCGCAAGGCAGGTCCCGTTCTTCAACGCTCGCTCGCTTGCGCGCTGGATCACCGGACCATCCGCCACGGGATCGCTGAACGGCACGCCCAACTCAATCACGTCCGCGCCGGCCTCAATCGCGGCGACTACGACGTCACGCGTAGTGGCGAGATCCGGATCGCCGCAAGTCACATACACGACGAGCCCAGGCTTCTTATAAAAAGATAAAGGCATATTCTGAATCGCTTCGCCCGGATTTACCCTGTGAACCCTGTGTCCTCTGTGGTAAAGATTTTGATTTCCTATTCCAGTGAAAGCGATTCCCGCATAATCCCAATGTCTTTATCGCCGCGGCCGGAAATATTCACGATTACCACGTCAGACTTCTTCATCTTAGGCGCGCGCTTCACAACTTCCGCCACGGCATGAGCTGATTCGAGCGCCGGAATAATCCCCTCTGTCCGCGCCAGCAACGTTGTAGCCTCCAGCGCCTCCGCATCCGACGCCGGAACATATTCCGCCCGGCCTGCATCTCTCAAGGCCGCGTGCTCCGGGCCAATCGACGGATAATCCAGCCCCGCCGAAACCGAATGCGTATTCGCAATCTGACCCGCGGAATCCTGTAGCACGTAAGAATAAGTCCCCTGCAGGACCCCCGGCGATCCGCCGCGAAACCGCGCCGCATGTTCTCCTAGGCCTTCGCCGCGCCCGCCAGCTTCCACACCAATCAAGCGAACGTTCTTATCTTTTATGAACTCGCAGAAAATTCCGATTGCATTCGATCCCCCACCCACGCAGGCAATCACCGCCGCCGGCAGTTTCCCTTCGGCCTTCAAGATCTGCGCCCGCGCCTCGCGCCCAATCACGCGATGAAAATCTCTCACCATCGTCGGATACGGATGCGCCCCCAGCACGCTCCCCAGCAAGTAATGCGTCGTCCGCACGTTGGTGACCCAGTCACGCATCGCCTCGTTAATCGCATCCTTCAATGTCCGCGACCCGGATTCGACGCCCCGCACCTCCGCTCCCAGCAGTCGCATGCGGAAGACATTCAACTCCTGCCGCCGCATGTCTTCGGTCCCCATGTACACGACGCACTCGAAACCGAGAAGCGCGCAAACCGTCGCCGTCGCCACTCCATGCTGTCCCGCACCCGTCTCGGCGATCACACGCCGCTTGCCCATGCGCTCGACCAGCAGCGCCTGTCCCAAGCAGTTGTTAATCTTGTGTGCCCCGGTGTGCAGCAAGTCTTCCCGCTTCAAATAAATCTTCGCCCCGCCTAACTTTTGCGTAAGCCGGCGTGCAAACGTGAGCGCTGTAGGACGCCCCGCATACGTTCGCAGCAAGTCCTCCAACCGCCGCTGAAATTTCGGATCGCGCTTCGCCTTCTCATACTCGCGCTCCAGTTCCTCCAGCGCCGCCATCAAGGTCTCCGGCACATAACGCCCGCCGTAGACTCCGAAGCGGCCGGGGACACTCGTGGAAATAGCGTTACCCCGGGTGCCCCGCCCTTCTCGGGTTCTTTGCGAGAGGGCGGGGATTTTGACTTTCACTTTCGCTCTTGGAACGGTCGCCATTCTTAACTCGTCTTCCGGTCTGCTTCCCGCACGGCTTTCACAAACGCCCGCACCTTCTTCGGATCTTTCTTTCCCGGACTAGCCTCGACTCCGGAAGCGACGTCCACCCCCCAAGGTCTCAGAATTGCGATCGCTTCTCCCACATTCTCCGAAGTCAACCCACCCGCTGCCACAACCCTTCCAAGTCTCTTGATGTTTTCCAAAACAGGCACAGAGGCACGCCAATTGAATACATCGCCTGTCCCGCCGTGACTCGAGGAATCCCCGGAGTCGACCAGAAAGGCATGAACGGTGTCTGGATGCCACATCATCGCCCAGCCGTCAGGACGCTCCTGCGACATGGAGATTGCGGCGAGGACCTTCAACCTGGGTCGTTTAGCAACCACCAAGTCCGCCACGTGTGGGTCCTCGTTGTCCCCGTGCATCTGAGTCGATGTCAGACCGACACGATCCGCAACATCACAGAGAGTCCCCTCCATTTCGTTTACAAACACTCCCACCTTCTCCACTCCCGCCGGCAGCTTCTCGACAATCTCCCGCGCGGCCTCGACGCTAATCCTCCGGGGACTCTTCTCATAAAACACAAATCCCACCGCATCCGCCCCCGCCTCAACCGCGACGAGCGCATCCTCCAAATTCGTCATCCCACAAATCTTCACCCAAGTCATATACAAAGTTGTCCGCTATAGGTAAAAACTTCGCGCACCGCCTGCTTACCGCCCACTCGGTACTCGCAACTCGGGACTCGCGACTAAAGCGCGCAACGCCTCACCCGGCCGTTCCGCCCGCATCAGCGACTCCCCAATCAAAAACGCCTGATACCCCGCCGCCCGTAGGCGCGCAATATCTTCTCCCGACCGAATTCCACTTTCCGCCACTCGCACCACACTCTTGGGAAGAAGCTCCGCCAGCCGGAATGTAGTATCCGGATCGACTTTGAATGTCCGCAGATCACGCGTGTTCACTCCAATCAGATCACATCCAGCGTCCAAGGCCCGCTGCAACTCTTCCTCATTGTGCACTTCGCACAATACATCCAGCCCACGAGCCCGAGCCCCCAACATGAGATTCTCCAACTCCGCGGGCGTCAAAGCCGCCACAATCAACAACACCGCATCCGCCGAATTTGCCCGCGCCTCCAACAACTGAAATTCATCGACAATGAAATCCTTACGCAGGCACGGAATCTTCACCGCCGCGGAAGCCGCTCGCAAATTCTCCAGTGACCCCTGAAAAAACTCGCCGTCCGTCAACACGGAAAGGGCTGCCGCTCCGGCCCCATCCAATTCGCTGGCCAACTTCTCCACCGGGAAATCCGCCCGAATCAACCCTTTCGAAGGCGATGCTTTCTTCAACTCCGCAATCACCGCTATGCCGACTCGGCTTCGCTCCTCCAACGCCCGTCGAAACCCGCGCGGCACGTGCTGTTCCGCCCGCCTCTCAAGTTCGCGCAGGTCGGCGCCGTGCTTCGCCTCAGCGGTGTTCCGCCGCGTTGCCGCAATAATTTGATCAAGGAAAACCCTCATAGCGAATGCCTGAATTATACGGGAAGCTTCGGCTGGCAAAGGCGCTGTGGCCCCCCGTGAACTCAAATGTCGTACGCGGTTAAGCTCCGAGGTCCCACCCTCTTCAGATTCTTTTCACCTTTCCCGTGTACTCTCAACCTCAAACTGGAGATTCAGCATGAATGCTGCAAACACCCTAGCCCTCACCGTTTTGGCTGCTTCGCTCTGCTCGCTCCCTTCGCACGCAGAAGAGCATGAGAAAAAGATCAGCCGCGCCGACTTGCCCCCCGCTGTGGAGAAAACGGTCGTTGCTCAAACGCAAGGCGCGACCATTCGCGGATTCAACGAAGAAAAAGAAAACGGTAAGACTTACTACGAGGTCGAACTGACGGTCAATGGTCACAGCAAAGACGTCCTAATCGACCAGACGGGTTCCGTGGAAGAAGTCGAGGAGCAGGTCGACTTCGCGTCTCTACCCGCCGACGTGCAAAGCGGCTTGAAAGCCAAAGCCGGCAGCGGCAAGCTCGGCAAGGTCGAGTCCATCACCAAACACGACAAACTGGTCGCCTACGAGGCGAAGGTAGCAACCAACGGCAAGCGGTCTGAAATTCAGGTTGGCCCCGACGGAAAACCCCTGGACCACGAGGAATGACCGCGTCCAGATGTCGCGGGTGGTGCCGCGCCGCCGTGAATCAGAACCGTTATACCGGCGTCGCCGTCTTTCTCGGTGGATTAAAGAATGGCATTGCCGTCACCTTTACATTCGTCTTCAGCCGGATCGCCTCGATCGTGATCTCCATCTGTAATTGCGTCCCGATCGTCGAATGCTCAGTTTCAACGCTGGCGAGCGCAATCATCTTCTTCAGGATCGGCGACCAACTCGTGGTCGTGGCCTTCCCAACTTGTTTCTCCCCTGAGTACAAAGGCACCGCCACGCGGGAAGCTTGACTCGGCGCCGCTGGCGTGAGGCCATAGCGTTCATAGAGCGCTTCCACATCGGTCCAGTCCACTTCGACGCCGACGAACTGCCGCGACACGCCATTTTTGGCATCGCGTTCCAGGGCGCGCTTGCCAATAAAATTCTCTTTCTCCAGATGCACCATCTTGGCGAAGCCCAGCTCGTAGGGAGAAAACTTCTGCGATGCAATCAGCGCCTTCTTCGAACTGCTGTAGTCCACTTCAATCAGCAGCAACCCTGCTTCCACCCGCGCCACATCCAGCGCCAGCATGCCCGCGGCATGCAGATCGAACTGCTTGCCTTTTTCTGCCAGCGCATCCCACACCTTCACCGCGTCATTAGGTTCCTTCAGTGGAACCCAGATTTCGTATCCCAGATCGCCGGTATATCCCGTGCGGGAAATGTCCACGGGCACGCCCGCGATTTTGCCACGCGTCACGCGGAAATATCTCAGATTTGCTATATCGGCCTCAGACACGGACTTCAGCAGCTTCGCCGACGTTGGCCCCTGCAAAGCCAGCGCCGCAACTTTCTCGGACATATCTTCGACGTGTACGTCCATGTTCAGGCCATTCTGCCGGAACCAGCGCAGGCTCGGGTCAGCGGCCGTCCAGCGATAAACATTCTCCTCCAGCCGGGAAATCGTTCCGTCGTCGATGACCTTGCCCTCTTCATCGCACCAACAGCAGTAAATCACCTGCCCCATTTTCACTTTATTGATGTCGCGCGTGATCACGCGGTTTACCAGCCGGGTCGCGTCTTTGCCGGTAATCAAATACTTGTAGAGCGGCGAAATATCGATCAGCGCGGCCGCATTGCGGATGGCGTTGTATTCGTGCTCATGATGCACCTCATACACGCTGACCGTGTAATATCCAGACCACTCGCGGTAATTCAAGCTGTGGCAAAGCGGAAATGTTCTCTCGTGAAACGCGGTTCCAATGGGCAAAGTGATTGGCCTCGAAAAATTTAGCTCGACGCTGGATTATACGTCAGAACACTCACGGATCGCGTTTGGAGTTCGGACGAGTTGGTAGGACTATTATTAAAGAGGCAAGTGGCTGAGGCCTGCATGAGAACAAAGGCTTTACTTGGCGTTTCTGCATTCGTCGTGATCTGGACTCTCATTGTTCATTTGCCACGGCACTGGAATCCGATCTTAGCTTATCCTCTGTACTTCGGACTTGCCGTACATTCGTTCGTCGTCGGCCAACATCAAACTCTGACCTGGGACAAGATTGGGTTTGCTGCCGAACTCGCGGCCAATCTTGCATTGTATCTAGCTGCGACTCTGGCGATCTCCGCCAGATTCAAATCCTCCTAAGTTGCAGACAAACCGCCCGGTTCCCGATAGAATGACCTCTACATGCGCTCACGCACGCCAATCTTATCGAACGTCCTCCGCAACTGGAGCGTCCTGCCCAGCGGCCTCTGATACGCGCGCCTCAAAACTGCGCTAATATTCTTCGTCCCCATTCTCAACCAGCAAGCCAACAGCTAAAGGCTAAGAGCTAAGACCTTATGGCTAATTCATACGACGTAATCGTAATCGGCGGCGGCCACAACGGCCTCGTCAACGCCGCCTACCTGGCCCGCGCCGGAAAGAAGGTCCTGGTGCTCGAACGCCGCCACATTCTCGGCGGCGCGGCCTGCACCGAAGAAGTCTTTCCCGGGTTCAAGTTTTCCGTTTGCTCCTACGTGGTGTCGCTGCTGCGCCCGGAGATCATTCGCGACCTTGACCTCCCGCGCCACGGCCTCGAAATTCTTCCGCTCGACGGCACGTTCACCCCCATGCCCAGTGGCGATTACCTGTGGCGCGTGAACGACCACGGCAAGACTCACCGCGAGATCGCCCGCCACTCCCGCGTCGACGCCGAGGCCTACGACGAATTCGGCAAAGCCATGCAAGCCATGTGCCGCTTCGTGAAGCCGATTCTCAGCATGGTCCCGCCCGACCCGAACACTCTCAACCCGCGCGAACTGATGAAGCTGCTCTTCATCGGCAAGCGTTTTCAGGGCATGTCGAGCAACGACAAATACAACCAGGTCCAGCTCATGACCATGAGCGCCATTGATTTCCTCGATCAGTGGTTCGAGACCGATGTGCTGAAAGCAACGATGTCAGCCTCGGGCATCATCGGCACTTTCCTCGGCGTGCGTTCCCCGGGAACCGCGTACGTTCTGCTCCATCATTACATGGGAGAAATTGACGGAGCATTCCGCGCCTGGGGATTCGCCCGGGGCGGTACTGGCGCAATTTCAAACGCCATCGCCGACGCCGCCCGCGAAGCCGGAGTCGAAATTCGCACCCAGGCCGCTATCGCTAAAATCATCATCAAAGACGGTAAGGCCAAAGGCGTGGTCCTCGCTAACGGCGATGAAATCTACGCCGACACAATTTCTTCGAGCGTCGATCCCCGCCTCACTTTCAACAAATTCATCGAAGCCGAGCATCTCCCCACCGACTTTCTTGAAGATATCAACCGCTTCAAGTACCGTGGATCGTCGGGCAAGGTAAACATGGCGCTCGATGGTCTGCCAAATTTCAAATGCATGCCCGGACCGGGCCCGCATCTGCGCGGTGCAATGTCGATTTCGCCATCGGTCGAATATATGGAGCGCGCCTATGACGATGCCAAGTACGGCAACTTCTCACGCAAGCCTTACATCGACATGGTCATTCCCTCGCTCACCGATCCCTCGGTCGCGCCGCCGGGCAAGCATGTGCTTTCCTGTTTCGTACAGTACGCGCCGTACAAGCTGCGCCCTGGATTGAACTGGGATGATCAAAAAGAAGCTTTCGGCGACACGGTGGTCAACACTATCGCCGAGTACGCGCCCAACATCAAAGACATCATCCTGCACCGCCAGGTCATCACTCCGCTCGATCTTGAACGCGAGTGGGGACTGAGTGAAGGCAATATTTTTCAGGGCGAACTTTCGCTGGAGCAGCTTTTCTTCCTGCGTCCAGCGCCGGGTTATGCACGCTTCCGCACGCCGATTCAGAATCTCTACATGTGCGGTTCGGCCACGCATCCCGGCGGCGGAATCATGGGAGCACCCGGACGTCTCGCCGCTCTCGAAATGCTGAAAGACGGCAAGGGAGCCGCCTAGCATGCCCGAGACCAAATCCGACCGGCACGACATTGCCATCATCGGCGGAGGCCACAACGGGCTGGTCACCGCGTTCTACCTTGCGAAGGCGGGATTCAAGCCGCTTGTGCTCGAGCGCCGCCCGCAAGTTGGCGGCGCCGCGATCACCGACGAATTTCATCCCGGCTTCCGCTGCTCTACGCTGGCGCACACCGCAGGCCCCATTCGTCCGGACATCGTCCGCGACATGCAACTGGAAAAGCATGGCCTGAGATTGATCACGCCGGAGACCTGTGTTACGGCGCTCTCGCCCGACGGACGCGCGCTCTCGTTGTACACCGACCAAAACAAATCCGCACAGTCCATCGCCAGCTTCTCCCAAAAAGACGCAGCCAAATATCCCGAGTTCGAGAAATCCTTAGGCAAGATCAGCAAAGTAATTGCGGAAGCGCTCGCCATGACGCCTCCGGATATCGATCATCCGAGCGGAGGCGATCTTTGGAGCATGCTCAAGACCGGCCGCGCCCTACGCAATCTCGGCAAGCGCGATATGTATCGCGTCCTGCGCTGGGGACCAATGGCCGTAGCCGATCTGGTCGCCGAATATTTTGAAACCGAATTGCTGCGCGCAGTAATCGCCGCTCGCGGAATCTTCGGAACTTTCCTCGGCCCATGGTCCGCGGGCAGTGCTCTGCAGTTGCTGATCCGCGCCGCCGGCGATTCTCATCCTGCCGGCTCTGCGTTCTTCGCCGCCGGCGGAATGGGCGCACTCACCCAAGCCATGGCATCCGCCGCGAGAGGCGCCGGCGTCGAGATTCGCACCGCCGCCGAAGTCATCGAGATTCGCGTCAAAGACGGCGCAGCCACCGGCGTGCTCCTCTCCACCGGCGAAGAGATCAGCGCCAACGCCGTCATCTCGAACGCCGATCCCAAACGCACGCTGCTCAGGCTCACCGATCCCACGCATCTATCGCCTGACTTCGTGCAGAAGCTGCAGCACTACCGCGGCAACGGCACGGTCGCCAAAGTCAACCTGGCGCTCTCCGCCCCGCCCACTTTCACGGCTTTGAAAAATGGTGACGGCTCCGCACTCAAAGGACGCATTCACATCGGCCCTGAGATCGACTATCTCGAGCGCGCCTTCGACGAATCGAAGTACGGCAACTTCTCGCGCGCTCCATATCTCGAAGCTGCGATCCCGTCGCTCACCGACCCCACACTCGCGCCCGCCGGCAAGCACGTGATGTCGATCTACATGCAATACGCGCCCTACAAGCTGAAAGGCGATTGGGACGATCAACGCAAAGCTCTGGGACAAACCGTAGTGCAGACTCTCGCGCAGTACGCGCCGAATCTTCCGGAAATGATCCTGACGCACCAGATCATCACGCCGCTCGATCTTGAAGAAACCTACGGATTAACCGGCGGGCAGATTTTCCACGGCGATCTCGCGCTCGACCAGTTCTTCACCATGCGTCCGCTGCTGGACTGGGCACGCTACCGTACCCCGATTGAAAACCTGTATCTTTGCGGCAGCGGCACGCATCCAGGGGCGGGCTTGACCGGAGGGTCCGGCGTGAATGCGGCACGGGAGATTTCGAAGAACTTGAAACGCTAGGCTCACAGATTGTGCAAGGACTTCGGTTGCGCGCGGCCATGGCCGGGCTAATGAGTGGGTTGCTGTGTTTACGCCCGCAACCCGCATCCTTATAACTATTATTCTGACTAAGGACAGGAGCGAGAGACATGCGGCTGTCGATGGCTGTGAATAAGAGTAATCCCATCATCGCTTCGGTACCGGGTCCGGGCTACCTCAGCGCTCACCTAAATATGAGCGACCGCCCAAGGGACAACGAGGGCAAAAAGAACGTAAAGCTCGATGGAATGGAGACAGGGGAGACCGAAACCGTTCACTTGAAGTGGCCGGGTGTGGAGTTGCAGGTGGGCGATGTCGTGGAACTGCAGGTCTTGCCGGAGGGGGAGGGAGACGAACCGACTGAAGTCCGCAGGTCTTCCGAATCGCCAGACAATCTATTTTCAAATTCCGAAATGGCGAAAGAGCTGGTTCGGGCGGTTTCGGAGTTCGAGGAACGGCTCGGCAAGCTACTTGAGAAGTCCAAGGAGTTGGAACCAGCTGACGAGCACAAGAAATTCGCCCGTGCGTGGGGAGGAGTAGTTTGGGAACTCGGCCAGAAGCTGCTGGACCCTGTGTATCGGCGGCACAAGGAACTCATCCCTGAGGCAATGAAGGGCGAGCTTTTATGATTTTCGATGCCGATTCCGTCCGGGACCCGGCGGGGTTTGGCGAAAACGCGGCTACCCCGGTGGAAGACCTTGTTCACCGCCACCGCTCCACGTAACCTACATGAAACCTTCCGCTATCCTCCTAATCTCCTGCCCCGACCGCAAAGGCGAAGTCGCCACCATCGCCGACTTCGTCTACCGCCACGGCGGCAACATCCTCCATGCCGACGAACACGCCGACGAGGAATCCGGCCTGTTCCTGATGCGCGTTGAGTTCGACCCTAAAGACTTCGACATCGATCTCACCGATAAAGACCTCGCTGAGTTCAGCAAAAACTTCTCGCCCATCGCCGAAACATTTCAGATGAGCTGGCGCTTGGCTCAGTCCTCGCACCGCCCGCGCATGATCATTCTGGTCTCGAAGTATGACCACTGCCTCGTCGATCTTCTTTACCGTCACCAGAGCGGCGAGCTCGCCTGCGACATCCCGCTGATCATCTCCAATCATCCCGATAACCAGCGCATCGCCGACTTCTACAAAATCCCTTACACCGTCATCTCGATCACCAAAGAAAACAAACACCAAGCCGAGGAACAAATCCATTCGCTGATCGAAAACAACCAAACCGATTTCATGGTCCTCGCCCGCTACATGCAGATTCTCTCCAACGATTTCGTCAACCGGTATCCGCAGCGCATCATCAACATTCACCATTCGTTTCTGCCCGCCTTCATCGGCGCGCGTCCTTACCACCAAGCCTTCGAGCGCGGCGTCAAACTGATCGGGGCGACCAGCCACTACGTCACCGAAGTCCTGGACGACGGTCCCATCATCGAACAGGACGTGGTCAGCGTCTCCCACCGCGACACCGTCGAAGACCTCATTCGCAAGGGCCGCGACCTCGAGAAGGTCGTGCTCTCCCGCGCCGTGCGCTGGCACGTCGAAAACCGCATTCTTCTATACGGAAAGAAAACCGTAGTTTTTTGAAATGCCTCGCATCGCGCGGAAGTCCATGCACTTCCGGGAAGCGCAAGCCGGTGCATAACAGTGCCGCTCCGGTGGTAACTTGCCGACGGGGTGACTTTCGTCTTTACTTAAACAGCAGTAAAGAATTCTCTTTACCGATAGGGAGAATCCCGCTCGCGGGAGTATTTCTTGGCCGAGGATCTTAAATTTGAGTTGGCAATCCTGGCGACTGTCCAGGGTTTCTATCAGAAGTTGCTCCGCGACCTGCTGGGGGGCGAGGTTCCCCTCCCTGGCGGCCTCGACGAAGTGGCGCTTCGTCACACCGACCACGACCTGCCGGAGACTCTCTCGCGAATGTATCGCTGGCTGCATGTGCTCGACATGGCGATCAGTCCCGCCATGCTGCGGCAGGCGCTGACTCCCGATACCGATTCGGAGGTAGCCGAAGCCCTGCTTCGCTACTTCGTGCGGCGCCGCGAGCCCAGCGAAATTAATCGCGACAAGACCGATCTGATTTCCACTTTTCTCTATCGCCATCCCCGGGTCCACGGCCAATGGCAGCAGCAAGGCTACGGACTCGATGGATCGTTGCCCCTTTCTCCGTTCGAAATCGCGCTGATCGAAATTCTCGCCGATACTGATGTGCCTTCGCTTCCGGAAGAGCACGTGCAACTGCTGCGAAACTTCGATCCACTGCGCGAAGAGATTACCCGCTATCGCGATTTCAATTCGCTTATCGACTCCGGTATCGTCTCGCGTGTGCGCGAATTGAAACGCTGGCTGGATTCTTCCTTCTATCATCCCGGAGTGCTGGCTACGGTCGCTGCCCACAATGCCGCATTTGGCGCCCGCTTTGACGAGCTCTTCGCCAAGGCTCTGGGAGAGATCAAGCAGTTCGCGCAAGCCCTCGACGAAATGGGCGGCAGCATTCTCAGCACCGTGGACGGCGTGGAAGTCACCGTTGAGCATGTGGCCGCGATCGAGCAGAAAGAAATGCTCAAGGCCGACTACGGCAGCGCACTGGAAAAATTCCGGCGCGTCTCGAAACTAAAGAAGGAACTGGACCGGCGCCCCCCCATTCGCAAGTCCCTGCTCGCACCCACTGCCGGACGTGGCATGCCCGCCTCCGGTGGCGCGACCGCCGCTACCAAGCCCGCGCGGGTGGCTGCGGCAAGAGCACCTGCTCCGGCGCAGGCGTTTCAGCCGCCGGTCATCACGGCGCAACAAATCTCCGTTGAAGAAGGAAAATTACGCCGCGTCGAGGAATCGATTCGCGTGTTCGTACGCGTGGCCGACCCCAAGTACCGCCAGGTTGTACCTATGCGTTTCTTCAATCTAACCCTGACTGCGGCGGAGGCAGACGCTTACAGCGCAGGATTCCTTGAAGAAAAGAGCCTCCGAGCCGACGTGGCCCGCACGCTTATACGGCTGGTCTCCTGCGTGGCGCGCGTCAACACGGAACTCGAAGAACTCAAACGCAGCCAGAGCATGTCATCGCTGTGGAAGCTGCACGCCGATGCGCTGGTGGTTCTGCTCGATATCGCCAGCACCAACACGGAGGAAGCCGGAAGCGTCGCCAAGATGGCCGAAAGCAGCGACGCCGCATCCTCCAAGGCCATCCACGAAACCGTGCAGAAACTGCGGGATCGATCGGATCTGGCGGTGAAGGCGCTGGCGCATCCGGGGAGCTAGACTACCGGCGGCATCCTTACCAGCTTTTTTATTTCCGCACCCAGCAGATCAAAGTGGCGCACATTCCACGTGTAGAGATGTTCCGCGCCCGACTTGAGGGCGCATGCCGCAACCAAGCCGTCATAAATGGCGCCGCCGATGATTCCCAGGCGTGCCATTCGGCGGATGGCGGCGCAGTACTCATCGGCATCAAGCGAAACTAAGGTAAGCTGTTGCTCGATTCCTTGCACAACCAAGCTTGCAGCTTCGGCACTCATGCGCTCCTTTCCGGGGTAGCGGGTAAAAGTTGAGTACGCTTCAGCCAAGCTGTGGGCCGCACAAGCCGCTTGCTTGCGAGTTGCGGAGGCAAACACCGGGAAGCTGCGGGCGTGGTGTGGATGGTCGGGCAGGAGCGCCGCGACCAGGACGGTGGTGTCGAAGAACCATTTCACCGGGATTTTTTCCTTCGCGGGCGGCGCGTGGGGGGATTGCCCATGAAGCTCAATTCACGCTCGCGGCGAATCTGGCGCAGCGTTTCATCGGTAGCTCCGGCGGGGATCGGTTCCCCAACGCCGAAGACCCAAATCCCTTGTTTCTGGTACAGCCCAACTCCTCCCCTTCGGGGGCGGAGCACGATGCGATCTTCTGAGCTTTCCAGTTCCAGCGAGTCGCCCGCGCGGAGTTGCATTTCGTCGCGGACGGGCTTGGGGAGGACCACACGGCCGGCCTTATCAAGTGTTAGGGTTGTCGTCATGCGCCCATTTTATCATGCCATTTGTCATTCTAGATTGGCATTACACCACGGCCCGCTTTTGGAGCCCAGCTATTTACCTTGTTCGTAACCGGGGCACGCCACCAGCACGATGGATGTACACTGGGGAGAGCTGTCGGCTAGATTCGCGGTGTTTGTGCTTGGCAGCCGTCGCATGGTAATAAATCAACGCAGGATGATCTCGGCGGGATCTTGGGCCGCAACCATTGCCGTGCTCCTGTTCGGCTTCTGGCTGAAGAAGAGGTTCGGGGCGGGTGTGATGTGGACCGCCCTCAGCCTAGTCTTGGGCTTGCTGGTGGTGCTCAATGTCTGGGTGGGTTCCAAGGCGGCCCGGCAGCGACTTGAGTTTCAAGAGTTGATTCATCGGTTGACAGACGGGAAGAGCGTAGAGGAGGTCGCCAACCAGCATCCTGACTTTCTAGCGACTATAAGGACATGGCCGGACACGACCATCGAGAACATGCTCGAGGCACTGGATGAGAGCCAGGCTCGCGATCTGCGGAGGGCTTTGGGCCGCAGACCCAAATGACTGATCCAACCCTAGAAACCGACATGCTCCAACTCAAGAACAGGGTGCTCGCACAGAGCTGTGTGCAGGATTACCTGAGAGGCTTAGGGTCGCTTTCTATTGGTCTCGTGCTCGCCGGCGGCGGGGGCAAGGGTGCCTATGAGGGCGGTGCCCTGTTAGCGCTCTACGACTGCGGTCTCCACCGCTATGAGGCCATTGCTGGGACGTCTGTGGGCGCTCTCAACGCTGCTCTGGCCCATCAGCTCTTTAACACGAAAGATCGCGATATAGTCGCCCGTCTGTGGGCAGATCTCTCACCAAGAAGGGTTCTGCGGTGGAGTTTCTACAGGACGCCTCTGGGTTTATTGATGCGCATCGGAATCTTTTTCTCAGCAGGAGTGACTCTGCTGATGGCTCACCTAATGGAGATGTTGGAGAGCAAGAGGTCGTCGCGTTCAAACATCTGGTCCGGGGCTCTTTACCGGGCCGGGGAACTCGCCGTCTTGATACCGCTCGGGCTTGTGCTGGTCATGGTCCTTTTAATTCTGGTGATCCTCCGTGGATGGCCGCCGGACTTCAGCTATGCCTTCACGATCGCATTTGGAGCGATTATCGCTATCGGCATGTTTCTAAAGACTCGTGACATCGTGGGGCGGTATCTCAGTCTCGCAAGCAACGCGCCACTGCAGCAGACGATCCGCGAAAACATCAACGTCACTTCGCTTAGGCGAACTGGGCCACCGGTCTACTGCACCATGGCCAGAGAAACCACATGGTGGGACCCGTTCGAAGTCTCGGAATGGAGTAATGTCTCCGACGGCGCAACGAGAGCCGGTCGACCGCCCGTCTATCTTAGTCTGGCGGAAGCGGAATCCGACGATGAGGCCATGGAGTGGCTTCTCCAGACCGCCGCTCTGCCGGAAATATTCCCAAGGAAGCCGGTTCGTGGGCGCTATGCCGTCGATGGCGGTGTCGCGGACAACGTACCAATCTACCCCGTCGCGATACATAAAGTGGACAGAATCATTGTTGTGTATCTGGATCACAGGCTTACGCGGAACAAATGGTTCTACCGCGACGAGGCCGCCCGTACTTGGTGGATGGCCGAGCTAAAGGCTTGGAGCGAGTTGGATACGCGCCAGCGGGCTAACGCGACCCGTCAAAATTACATTAAGGAACACGGCCCAATCGGCGGCGAGAGGCCAAAACTCATCCCATTAGAACCTTGGCTGTTGGTGAGCGAACAGTTTCTACCTATCGCGCCGAGGGCGAGCGTCGGTAACTTGCTTACGGGTACGCTCAACTTCACCGCGAAGAAGGCGCGGCGGCTACTAAAACTAGGCTACAGCGACGCCCTCCTCTGGATTGAAGGTTATGCGAAGTTCGAATCGAACCGGCTGACAGCTAGAGGCCATCTCATAAATAGTTCCTCATCAGAATGAGGATGCAACCGAGCTGGACTAGACCGAGGAAGTTGGCCTTGTAATACTCCCAACGGGTGACCAGGCGGCGAAAGTTATGGAGCCAGGCA